>CAJICK010000150.1_pt1 | contig 29177 bp, 23 predicted proteins | sample 9199621 | NCBI WGS metagenome assembly CAJICK01 (sample SAMEA7708342, study PRJEB35096) | sediment metagenome | biome: marine neritic benthic zone biome [ENVO:01000025]; feature: sediment [ENVO:00002007]; material: shallow marine sediment [ENVO:03000034] sea grass bed [ENVO_01000059] ... | reverse complement strand
CGAAACGCCATGGAGCGCTTTTTTACCGATCAGGGCATCCAGCTAACCACCGGCATCGAGATGACCAGTAACGAGGCGATAAAACAGGCGGTAGAAGCGGGCCTAGGCCTCGGCATCGTATCCATTCATACACTGGAACTGGAACTGGAAACCCGAAGAATCTGTGTTCTCGACGCAGAGAATTTTCCCATCCTTCGCCACTGGTATGTGGTGCACCGCCGCGGCAAACGGTTATCACCGGCCGCCCAGGCATTTAAGGATTATGTACTGGAAGAGGGAAACAAAATCATGCCTACTTTAATGACCTTCTGATTAATTCGGCCAACAGGCTGCGCATCTGAGAAAGTCACCTGTTTGGCAAAATAGAATCCTTTTAAATTGATATAGATCATTGCGGGTAACTGTCGCTGATCTAGCATTTTCCCCGCGCTATGGCGCTTACAATTATCAAATTCTTTGAGGGGAATTGCTATGGAACTCTGGCTTGATCTTCTATTTGGAAATCCAGTTGGTATCGCCAGCATGCTAACGGTTGGTGTCACCTTCGCCGTTATTGTCTACATCGTCGGCATGTTTATATACAAGTCTGGACACAACGAATAAAAAAAGGGGTCCTAACGGGCCCCTTTTTTTATTACACGAGTATTTTGTTATCCCGTTGCTACCTGAGGCAGATGCTTTAGTGATTCCTCGATCGCCTCTGCGGGATACTCAAAATCTTCAAGCTTGCCACTGAAGTAGCTGTCGTAGGCCGCCATATCGAAATGACCGTGGCCGGAAAGATTGAAGAACAAGGTCCGGGGTTCGCCGGTTTCCTTGCACTGCATTGCCTCATCGATACAGGCGCGTATAGCATGATTGGATTCCGGTGCCGGGATAATGCCTTCGGCACGGGCAAACAATACACCCGCCTCAAAGGTTGCCAGTTGCGGTACCGCCACCGCCTCAATCAGACCTTCGTTATATAACTGGGATACGAGTGCTGAATCACCGTGATAACGTAAACCGCCGGCATGAATGCCCGGGGGCATAAAGTCATGGCCCAGGGTATACATTTTGAGCAACGGTGTGAGGCCAACACTGTCGCCAAAATCATAGGCATATTGGCCTTTGGTCAGAGTCGGACAGGAGCTGGGTTCACAAGCCACCAGTCGCACATCTTTGCCGGCCGCCTTGTCAGCAAAAAATGGGAACGCGGCACCACCAAAGTTGGAACCGCCACCACAGGGCGCGAACACCGCATTCGGATACTCACCGATTTTCTCGAATTGCTTTTTCGCCTCGAGACCGATAATAGTCTGGTGTAACAACACATGGTTCAGCACCGAACCCAGGGCGTAATTAGTATCGTCTCTTGACGCAGCTTCTTCGACTGCCTCTGAGATTGCCATACCCAGCGAACCGGGCGAATCAGGATCCTGTGCCAATATTTTTTTACCCGTCTCGGTCTGATCGCTGGGGCTTGCCAGAACCTCTGCGCCCCAGGTATGCATCATGGAACGACGAAACGGTTTCTGATCGTAACTCACCTTCACCATATATACGCGCACATCAAGGCCAAACATTTCTCCGGCCAGGGCCAACGACGACCCCCACTGACCGGCGCCAGTTTCCGTAGACAAACGTTTGATCCCGGCCTCCTTGTTGTAATAGGCCTGTGGAACAGCGGTGTTGGGCTTGTGTGAGCCCGCGGGACTTACGCCTTCATACTTGTAGTAAATCTTGGCCGGTGTACCAAGCACTTGTTCCAGTCGGCGAGCACGAAACAAAGGGCTCGGCCGCCACATGCGATAGGCTTCTCTTACTGCTTCAGGGATTTCGATCCAGCGCTCACCCGATACCTCTTGCTCTATCAATGCCATCGGAAATATTGCAGCGAGCGCATCAGGGCCAACCGGATTGCCGTCCGGCCCAAGCGGCGGAGCCGGTGGATTCGGCATATCGGCAATTACGTTATACCAGTGCGTGGGAATTTCGGATTCATCGAGTAAAACTTTTATATCTGCCATGTGCTCCACCCTCTGATTGTTGAATTGTTATTTTGGACGAATCAGTTTACACAACGACATTGAATATTAAAAAGTTGTGCGGAGTGTATTAACAAACCCTAATTCTTCTTATGGCAATGTATATATTCCCGGTCTAGTTCAAAACGGTATATCCCCTATTTCTCAGGCAATTCTTGATGACACGCAGTTTCTCACGCTCGGTTTGGGCCGCTCCCCGGCTGGCACCGGATACTGCGCCCACTCCAGCGCCTCGCTCCGCAGATCGATCGCCACCAAAGATGGCACCTATCAACCCGCCAACCACCGCGCCTTTAGCCGCGCGCTCGCCTGCCTTTTGCCGAACCTTACTTGCCAGTCGTTCACACTCGGCAAGATCCCGCTCGTATTGCGCCCTATCGACGTATGCCGGATCGATGATAATGTCATCGCCAGGCCTGCTCGCGCAGGCGCTGAGTAAACTGCTGATCACCAGAATGAAAAGAATAACTAGTCTGTTCACAACTCACTCCTGTAAATAATCTGCACTCAAACTTAACAGAAATAATGGGCCCGGCAAAAAACATTTCATCCGCGTGGCTGATCATCACCATCGCCCTGCTGTCAATGATCGGTCCATTTAGTATCGACACCTATTTACCATCTTTTCCTACCATCGAGCGCGATTTTCAAATTGACAGAGCGCTGCTTTCACAAAGCCTGGGTTTCTATCTTGCTGCATCCGCAATCTCAACCTTGTTCTGGGGACCACTGTCAGATCACGTCGGCCGACGTTTCGTCATTCTCGGTACCCTGGTTTTTTATCTTGCGGCCTCGATTGGTTGTGCACTGGCTGGTGACTACAACTCATTCCTTTCATTCCGAGTGCTACAAGGCATTGCTGCCAGTGGCGGTATGGTCGCCGGCCGAGCCATGATTCGTGATGCCCACGACAGTCATGATGCCCATCGCGCAATGGCGTACGTCATAATGCTATTTGCACTGGCGCCTGCCATCGCGCCAATTGTTGGTGGCTGGCTGCACGATGCGTTTGGATGGCGGAGTGTGTTCTATTTCTTGGCGATTTACAGCGCCGTTATCGCACTAATGACACTTCGTTTCCTCGGCGAAACACTCGCGATCGAACACCGCCAGTCGTTTCACCCTGTTGACGTCTCCCGCCTCTATGGAAGAATCCTGATTCATCACCGCTACCAGGCATTGGTATTTTCACTTGGCGCCTGTTTCGGTGGATTGTTTCTCTACATTGCCGGCTCTCCAACAGTCATATTTGATTTTCTTGGCCTGGAGAGTCGCCACTTTGCGTGGCAGTTTGTACCCATGACCAGCGGCATAATTGTTGGTTCGTATATTTCTGGAAAACTCTCCCACCACTGGCGCACGAGTAGTATTGTCAGTTTGGCGCTGGCGCTGATGACGTTAGCGGCAATCTTGAATCTTGCACAAGCGTACTGGTTGTCACCCGCACCAATCAGCCTGATAGCGCCGCAAGTGCTATACGCCGTTGGCATAGCACTGGCCATGCCAGGATTCACTATTCTTGCTCTGGATTGTTTTCCAAAGAATCGAGGTGCCGCATCTGCAGTGCAGGGCTTTGTTCAGATGATGACAACAGCACTGGTTGCCAGTCTGCTGCTACCGTTTCTGAGTGCAACTATTTCAGGCTTTGCGTGGGCACAAACTCTATTACTGTTCACTTCGCTTCTGCTATGGGGATGGGTGCAGCGGGATCAATTTATACGCGAGGAACAAGAAAGGGCGGGATAACCCCGCCCTCTATTTCTTTGCGAATTTTATAAGCCGATTAACTCTGCGGTAAGCCCACTACTCTTGGCAATATCCAGAAAGTCATCAGAGCTGGCAACTTCTGGATCATACTCAATAATCATTAGATGTGGCTTATCGTCCCGATAAGCTGCCGCCATAACACCTTTATGTTGCAACATATGATCACGTAACTCCTCACGCTGATCATGCGAGGTATTTTCGTCTATATGTATCGTTACATCCGCCATTTGTCCGCCCATAATCCACCTCCATTTATCGGTTCATGTATTGTCCCTATCTATACAACCAATTTAATACGTCTTGCGGCGGCAATTCATTGACGTGAATCAATGAGACATGGGCAACAAAAAAGGGCGCCATAGGCGCCCTTTTTAATCGCTTTGCCGACTCACTTACTTAACAGTCGGATCCAGCTTGCCAGCGGCATAGTCCATAAACATCTTCTCAAGGGAGATGGCGTTGATCTTGTCGGCCTGACCGGCACAACCGAAGGCCTCATAACGAGCCTTACAAATTTCCATCATGCCCTTGGTAGATTCCTTCAAAAATTTGCGAGGATCGAAGTTCGAGGGATTTTCCTTCAGATGGCGCCTAATTGAACCGGTAGATGCCATACGCAGGTCGGTATCAATGTTGACCTTGCGCACACCATTCTTGATGCCTTCAGCAATTTCTTCCACTGGCACACCGTAAGTCTGGCCCATGTCGCCACCATAATCGTTAATGATCTTGAGCCAATCCTGTGGCACTGAAGATGAACCGTGCATTACCAGATGGGTATCCGGAATACGGGCATGGATCTCCTTAATGCGATCAATGCGCAGGATCTCGCCGGTCGGCTCCTTGGTGAACTTGTAAGCACCATGAGAAGTACCGATTGCGATGGCAAGTGCATCGACTTTGGTCTTTTTAACAAAGTCAGCAGCCTCGTCTGGATCAGTCAGCAGCTGATCCATGTCCAGCTTGCCTTCGGCACCGTGTCCGTCTTCTTCGCCCATCTCACCGGTTTCCAGTGAACCCAGGCAACCCAGTTCGCCTTCCACCGAAACACCGCCTGCATGCGCAAAATCAACCACCGTACGGGTAACTTCAACGTTGTACTCGTAGCTGGATGGTGTCTTCATGTCCGACATAAGCGAACCGTCCATCATCACCGAGGTAAAACCGCTCTGGATAGAACGCAGACATACAGCAGGCTCGGAACCATGATCCTGATGCATTACTACCGGAATATGAGGATACATTTCCACAGCCGCAGAGATCAGGTGGCGCAAGAATGGTTCACCTGCATAGGAACGAGCACCCGCGGAACCCTGCATGATAACCGGTGCGTTAACCGCGTCGGCCGCCTGCATGATGGCGTGTACTTGCTCCATGTTATTAACGTTAAAAGCTGGCAGACCGTAGCCGTTCTCGGCAGCGTGGTCCAACAGTTGGCGCATTGATACTAAAGGCATTTTGACCTCCTAAAGGTACGTACTTTCTTGAAATCTTTAACTCTAATTTTTCAAAACAATATCGCACAGGGCGATATCAGTCTTCCTGGAATTCACCTACCCTGACAATCTTCATGGTATTGGTACCACCGGGCTTGGACAGCGGCTCACCAATAGTCAATACAACTACATCGCCATCTCGAACAGCAGATCGACGGCGCAACTCATCAACGGCCTCCTGCAATACCTCCACCGGATCGGTTGATGGCAATGTGAAGTTCACCGGGTAGACACCCCGATACAGCGTAACCTTGCGACGTGTCGAGACGTGCGGCGTCAACGCATAAATCGGTACACCTGAACTAATTCGAGACATCCACAATGCAGTGGAACCCGATTCCGTTAGCGAGGCGATGGCCTTTACGGGCAAATGATTTGCCGAGTACATGGTCGCCATGGCAATCGCTTCATCAATATGCTCAAACGGTACATCCATACGATGTCCAGAATGGGTGACTTCGCGTGTCTGTTCCGCCACCTTACAAACTCGATCCATTGCTGAAACGGCCGCCACCGGATGTTTACCCGCCGCTGTCTCAGCAGAAAGCATTACTGCATCCGTTCCATCGATAACTGCATTGGCCACGTCAGAGACTTCCGCCCGGGTTGGAATCGCATTTTCGATCATCGACTCCATCATTTGGGTGGCAGTAATCACGACACGGTTCATGTCGCGCGCCATTTTGATCATCTTTTTCTGAATCGGTGGCACGGCCGCATCACCGATTTCTACACCCAAATCGCCACGAGCAACCATAATAGCGTCAGAGGCCTCAACTATTTCCTCGATATTCTCTACCGCCTCGGCACGTTCTATTTTTGCAATGATTCCAGCTTTACATCCGGCAGCATGCAACAGTTCTCGTGCCTCACGTACATCGTCGGCGCTGCGCGGGAAGGAAATGGCTACGTAATCTGCCTTAATCTCGGCGATGATCCTGATATCACTCTTGTCTTTGGCCGTCAGCGCGTTGGCAGAAAGACCGCCGCCTTGGCGGTTGATACCTTTACTATCAGAAAGCTCGCCACCGACCACAACACGACAAATGATTTCCGGACCTTCGACCTGCTCTACCCACAGCACAACCCGACCATCGTCGAGAAGAAGCGTTGCACCGCGATCAACATCATCGGCCAGTTGCTTATAAGTTACGCCGACACGCTCCTGATTGCCGTTGTCTTCCGGGTGGTCCATATCAAGGATGAACTTGTCACCTTCATCAAGAAAGATTTTTTTCTTAATGCGGTTGGCTTCATCGTTGAATTTGCCAATACGGATCTTTGGACCCTGAAGATCGGCAATGACACCGATGGGTCGACCGTGTGCCGATGCTCGCTCTCGTGCAGCTTCGGCGCGCTCTTTGTGCTTCTCCGGTTTGTCATGGGAAAAATTGAGGCGCACAACATCAACTTGCGCCTCAACTAGCTTGTCCAGCACTTTGGGATCGTCCGTAGCAGGCCCCAAGGTGGCGACAATTTTGGTTCGTCTCATCATTTAGAACATCCGGCGGTGAATCGCATTAATTTAGGATTTGGCGCGTTCTTCCAGGATCGCGACGGCTGGTAGCTTCTTGCCTTCGAGGAACTCCAGGAAGGCACCACCACCAGTGGAAATATATGAGACTTTGTCAGCGATGCCATATTTATCGACCGCTGCCAGGGTATCGCCGCCGCCGGCGATAGAGAATGCGTCACTGTCGGCGATTGCCATGCCCATTGCCTTGGTGCCTTCACCGAACTGATCAAACTCGAATACACCTACGGGACCATTCCAGACGATGGTGCCGGCGCTCTTTAGCATGTCGGCATATTGCGCCGCTGTCTCCGGGCCAACATCAAAAATCATGTCGTCGTCAGTAACTTCATCAACCTTTTTTGTTTCAGCAGCTGCATTTTCAGAAAACTCCTTACCACAGACCACATCGACCGGAACCGGGATATCGCCGCCTTTGGCCTGGGCAGCAACCTTTAGCTTCTTGGCTTCTTCAACCAGGTCTTCTTCATAAAGTGATTTGCCAACATTGTGACCATCGGCTGCGATGAAGGTGTTGGCGATACCACCACCAACGATCAATTGATCGACAACCTTGGAAAGAGAGTCCAAAACCGTAAGCTTTGTAGAAACTTTCGAGCCACCGACAATAGCAACCATTGGACGCTTTGGATTGTCGAGTGCTTTACCCAAGGCATCGAGCTCAGCAGCCAAAAGCGGACCAGCACAAGCAATTGGAGCATGCTTGGCTACACCGTGGGTAGAAGCCTGCGCACGATGTGCAGTACCGAAGGCATCCATCACATACACGTCGCAAAGGTCGGCCATTTTTTTGGATAGCTCGTCGTCGTTCTTTTTCTCGCCAACGTTAAAACGCACGTTCTCGCAAAGCACAACATCACCATCTGCCATATCGCCGACACCGTCGAGCCAGTCACGTACAACAGTAACTTTCTTGTCGAGCAGTGCAGACAGACGGGTAGCCACCGGTTTCAGAGAAAATTCTTCTGCATACTCGCCTTCGGTCGGGCGCCCCAGGTGCGACATGATCATTACTTTGGCGCCTGCTTTAATGCAGTGTTCGATGGTAGGCACAGAAGCGCGGATACGTTTGTCGCTGGCAACTTCACCATCTTTGATGGGGACATTCAGGTCCTGGCGGATTAATACTCGCTTACCGGCCACATCGAGATCGGTCATCTTTATTACGGACATTTAGAACTCCTTAAACGCTAAAAAATTATATGCAAAGCATGCAACACGCTTGGCATATAACTCTCGGCTAGAAACTCACCAGCCCGGCCTCTTATATAAACTGGCCGGGCTGGCGATATTTCCCAATACAACAAATATTTCTGAGAACCGCTTAGTTAGCAGCGACGTGCTGCACGAATCTCATCATGTTGCAGGTATATCCGTATTCGTTGTCGTACCATGAAACCAACTTAACGAACGTACCATCCAGTGCAATACCGGCTTCAGCATCGAAGATGGATGAGTAACCAACACCACGGAAGTCAGTGGAAACAACTTTTTCGTCGGTATAACCCAGGGTCTTGCTGATATCGCCAGACTCGGAAGCCTCTTTCATAGCAGCACAAATGTCTTCGTAGGATGCTTCTTTCTCCAGCTCACAAGTCAAATCAACAACAGATACGTCTGAAGTGGGCACACGGAAAGCCATACCGGTCAGCTTGCCATTCAGTTCAGGCAGCACAACACCCACGGCCTTGGCAGCACCAGTGGAAGACGGAATGATGTTTTCCAGGATACCGCGACCACCACGCCAGTCTTTCTGGGAAGGACCGTCGACAGTTTTCTGAGTAGCGGTTGCAGCGTGAACTGTAGTCATCAGACCACGTTTGATGCCCCACTTGTCATTCAGCACTTTAGCGACAGGTGCCAGGCAGTTGGTGGTGCAGGAAGCGGCAGACACGATCGCCTGACCAGCATAGGTTTCGTGGTTAACACCGTACACGAACATCGGGGTGCCATCTTTTGAAGGTGCAGACTGAACGACCTTCTTCGCGCCAGCATCGATATGCTTCTGGCAACCTTCTTCCGTCAGGAAGAAACCGGTGCAATCGATAACGATATCGGCACCAACGTCACCCCATTTCAGATCAGCCGGATCGCGCTCAGCGGTCAGACGAATCTTCTTACCGTCCACAATCATTGCGCCAGGCTCAGCGGATACTTCACCACCAAAACGACCGTGTACGGAATCGTACTTCAGCATGTATGCCAGGTAATCAGCATCCAGTAGATCGTTAATGCCTACGATCTCAATATCTTTGAACTCGTTATAAACGGCACGGAATACCATACGACCAATACGGCCGAAACCATTAATACCGACTTTAATTGCCATGCTCTTTCTCCCGAAAGTTATTTTCTAATATAAAAATTGGTGACTATTACTACCGTGACTTAAAGAACGTCCTCAACTGCTTTTACGACGTTCTCCACGGTAAAGCCAAATTCCTTGAACAGCTCACCGGCCGGTGCGGATTCACCAAAACGGTTGATACCAATCACCTTGCCGTTGGTACCGGCGTACTTGTACCAGCCACCGGTAACACCGGCTTCGACCACTACTCGTGCCGTCACGCTGGCCGGTAACACCGACTCGCGATAGGAATCATCTTGTGCTTCAAATGCATCGACAGAAGGCATGGAGACCACACGTACCTTCTTGCCACTCAGCTTGTCAGCAGCGTCCATCGCCAGGCTAACTTCGGAACCGGTCGCGACAATGATCGCATCAGGTGTTCCGTCGCAGTCCTTCAGGATGTAGCCACCCTTGGCGATGTTGGCCATCTGCTCATCGGTGCGATCCTGGTGCGGCAGGTTCTGGCGCGAGAAGATCAGTGACGACGGACCATCCTTGCGCTCAATGGCGTATTTCCAGGCAACTGCCGATTCCACTGCGTCACAGGTACGCCAAACTGACATATTCGGAATCATGCGCAGAGTCGCTGTCTGCTCGATCGGTTGGTGCGTCGGGCCATCTTCGCCCAGACCAATCGAGTCATGGGTATAAACGAAAATACTTTGCACCTTCATCAACGCAGCCATGCGTAAGGCATTGCGCGCGTATTCCGAAAACATCAGGAAGGTAGCACCGTAAGGAATGAACCCACCATGCAGCGAGATGCCATTCATAATGGCAGACATACCGAACTCGCGAACACCATAATATATATAGTTACCGTCAGAGACCGTATTGGATAAACCTTTGGAATCCGACCAGATGGTCAGGTTGGAACCGGCCAGATCGGCGGAACCACCCATAAACTCAGGTAACAACGGACCAAAACCATTCAGGGTGTTTTGAGAGGCCTTGCGCGAGGCAATGGTCTCACCCTTGTCAGCCACCGATTTGATGAACTCATTGGCCTTGGCTTCCCAGTCGGAAGGCAAGTCACCTTTGATACGGCGTTCGAACTCAGCCGCCAGCTCAGGATGAGCAGTCTTATAAGCCTCAAACTTCTCATTCCAGGCGGCTTCGGCGCCAGCGCCCTTTTCTTTTCTATCCCAGCCGGCATAGATTTCGGTCGGCACCACGAACGGATCGTGCGGCCAATCCAGGTTCTCACGGGCAGCCTTGATCTCATCATCACCCAGCGGTGCACCGTGACAATCATGGCTGCCACACAGGTTAGGTGCACCATAACCAATGACGGTCTTTGTACAGATCAGGCTTGGCTTGTCGTTGACCGACTTGGCTTCATGCACGGCCTTGATAATTGCCTCGGGATCGTGACCGTCTACATCACGCACCACGTGCCAGCCGTAAGCCTCAAAGCGCTTGGGTGTGTCATCGGTGAACCAGCCTTCGACGTGACCGTCGATGGAAATTCCGTTGTCGTCCCAGAAGGCAACGAGCTTGCCCAGACCAAGAGTACCGGCGATGGCACAGGCCTCATGGGAAATGCCTTCCATCATGCAACCATCACCCATAAAGACATAGGTGTTGTGATCAACGATATGGTGGCCGTCGCGGTTAAACTGACCAGCCATTGCCTTCTCGGCAATGGCCATTCCCACAGCGTTGGTGATGCCCTGACCCAGTGGACCAGTGGTCGTTTCGATGCCTGGTGCATAGCCGTACTCGGGATGACCCGGAGTTTTAGAATGCAGCTGACGGAAATTCTTGATGTCGTCTATTGACAGGTCGTAGCCAGTCAGGTGCAGCAGGGAATAGATCAACATGGAACCGTGACCATTCGACAGAATAAAACGGTCGCGATCTGCCCAATCCGGATTGGACGGATTGTGCCTCATGAAATCATTCCACAGCACTTCGGCGATATCGGCCATGCCCATGGGGGCTCCGGGGTGACCGGAGTTGGCCTTCTGCACGGCATCCATGCTCAACGCACGGATTGCATTGGCGAGATCGCGGCGGCCTGGTACTGCGTCTTTGGGTTTCGCTGACATAGGTTTAGCCCTCGTTTCGTTTTTTAAAAATGTTCTGCGCTGTCATTTATGGACAGCGACAATAATCTCGTTTCGGCCTTGAGGAACTATGCTGCTTTTCCGTTAAAGCTGTGCCACCGGTGTTCGATAACACCGTTAACCTCAACCGAAAAGGATTACTCAGCTTTAAGCAAGTGACGAATTTCCAACGCGTCTCTACGCCGTCTTGCCTAGCCCCGGGCCAAAAATGGAGGCGTATTCTCGCTCAGGGACCTGATTTCGGCAATAGGCGTTATTGGTGCAGGGCAAGCAGAACCACGGATATCCTGATGCGATGCATCAAAAAAGGTGAATTTAGGCGAAATTTCGGCCTGAAGTTTCTGAATATTCGAATTTTTTATCCGCAGATAAATTCGACGGAAAAACGCCTACTTTTCTGAGATCCAGGCCCACCACTGTTCGAAAGTACGACTATCCAACGCCGCCACCACAGATCGTGGCTCAAAATCACCACAATAAACGCACTCACCACCCAGGGTCATGGCCTGGCCTCCGGCCTCCTCGAAGATCAAACTGCCGGCTGCAAAATCCCACAACTTCTGACCACCGTGTACATATACCTGGTATCGGTCAGCAGCAAGCCAACACCAATCCAGCGCACTGGAGCCAAAGTTCCGCTGCGATCCATATGGTGGCTCGGCACCGAGACGCGCCGCGAGATCATCAGGCAATCGCTTGAAGTCCACTACCGCAATACTGCGTTGCAGTGGGACGTGCGGAATATCAGCTGTGAGGTGTGCACCATTGAGCCAGGCACCGTTGCCCCGCTCAGCCATAAAGCATTCGTTTCTAATAGGATCGAGCACAATCCCCAGAACGGGATCCCCACCAACGATCAGGGCAAGTGATACAGAAAAGAATGGGATTCCTGTAGCAAAATTACTGGTGCCATCTAGTGGATCGAGACACCAGATACCGTTGCCGGGATTATCCCAGCTTTGTCGCTGCTCGGTTTCCTTCATTTCTTCACCAAGGAATCCGAACTGGGGCCAATGACTCGCGAGCTCGCGCTGCACAACATCCTGCATGGCGATATCGGCAGCGGTGACAATGCTACCGTCGGTTTTATGGGTACGTGCGACCTCGGCAAATCTTGGCACAAGTTCTTCATGGGCCGCTTTGATAACAATTTCGGCAACTTGATCTAAATCTGGTAACACCGATCCTCCTGCGTATGGGCCTCGCGGCCCTGAAATTCCCACCTCTTCACTTGCCGGCAGTTTACCAGCGGAAACGTGCATTGAAACCGACGAACTTTCGGCATAATCACACAAAATTATTTAACTAGCTGAAACTAAAAGCGAAACCCCCAAACTGGCCCGATTTGTGCTTTACTTAATCAATAACGCTCTTGAATTGTGCGCGAATAGGCTATTTTTCCCTGCCTGCGGAGCAAGCTCGAGCAACCCTAAACAATCGCAGGAGGTAACAAATGACCATTTTCGTCACCCGTACCTCTGGCCAGCAAACCAGGATTGCACGCCACGTTATACTTATGATTGGACTGTGGATTGGATTCCTGAGCCCGGCGCTTGCCCTACCGGCGGACGATCAAGAGCTGGTACTAGCGATTCAACCCGTCCAAAATGAGACCAAGACACGCCTGGCATTTCAGCCCTTGGCAGATTACATCTCCACCGTAACCGGGAAGAAATGCACTATCCGCACTACACCGAATTTCCTTGCCTATTGGAGTGAAGTTACCCGTACCCGGGAAAACACGATTTATGTCGACGCTGCCCACTTCACCGCCTATCGCGCTCGCAAACTGGGATACAAAATATTGGCCAAGGTACCGGACGCAGTGAGTTACAGCATCATCGTCAGTGACAATAATATAGTGTTTGATCCATCGGAACTAACGGCCAAGCGAGTCGCGACTCTGGGTTCACCGAGTATTGGTGCGGCGCGCCTAAACGGCATGTTTCCAAATCCGGTAAGGCAACCCATCATCGTTGAGGTCCCTGATGCACAGGCCGGGATTAATATGGTGCTTCAGAATAGGGTATATGCTGCGATCATCCCGACACCCATCGTCAGTCGTGCCATGTCCGAGGGGTCTCCAATCAACGTGGTCACCACCACGGAACCGATACCGCATATGGCTATCTCCGCCAGCCCCGATATTGACTCCGGTACAGTGGAGAAGATTCGCAACGCTCTGGTGACCGCAGCCCAACGCAGCGACGGCAAAAAGATGTTACAGCGGGCCGGTTTCCCGAAATTCGATCCGGTGAATCCCGGCGTCTATCGTGATCAAGACAATATCCTGAAAACCTATTGGGGTTATTGATCGAACTGATAAGCAACATCATTTCCAACCATAAACGGCTGACAGTGTCAGCCGTTTTTTATTAGCAAATCCTTGCATCGAACAAGACAGTTGCTGAAACTAACAAAATGAACAATAAAGAATGGGAACAACGTGACCTGAGTGTTGTCTGGCACCCATGCACGCAAATGAAAGACCACGAGCAACTACCAGTAATTCCGATAAAGTCGGGCAAGGGTGTTTGGCTCGAGGATTACGAAGGAAATCGCTATATCGACGCCATCAGCTCCTGGTGGGTCAATCTATTTGGTCATGCCAATGAGCGCATTGGCGACGCCATCAGTCAGCAAGCCAACAAACTGGAACATGTGATCCTCGCGGGATTTACTCATGAGCCCGTTGTGCAGTTGTCTGAACGTTTGGTCGATCTGACTCCTGCCGGATTACAGCATTGTTTTTATGCAGAGTGCGGTTCGGCAGCAGTAGAGATTGCCCTCAAAATGAGCTTCCACTACTGGCGCAATACAGGCAGGCCGGAAAAAACCCGCTTTATAAATCTCAGCAACAGTTACCACGGTGAAACTGTGGGCGCGTTGTCGGTCGGTGATGTATCACTCTACAAGGAAACATACGAGCCACTGTTATGGGATGTCCACACGGTTCCGTCTCCCGATTGCTATGAACGAGAACCGGGCGAGGATTGTGAACAACACAGTCGTCGAATGTTTGAACACATGGAAGCAGCGCTGGAACAATATGCTGATGAAACTTGCGCCGTGATTATTGAGCCACTGGTGCAATGTGCAGGGTCGATGCGCATGTATCACCCGATTTATCTAGAACTGCTACGTGAAGCCTGTGACAAACACGGCGTACACCTGATTGCCGATGAAGTCGCTGTCGGCTTTGGCCGAACGGGCACCCTATTCGCGTGCGAACAGGCCGACATCACTCCGGATTTTCTCTGTGTCGGCAAAGGATTAACAGGGGGCTACTTGCCACTGTCGAGCTGCCTGACCACCAATGAAATTTATCAGGCGTTTTATGATGACTACGATGCCTTGCGTGGCTTCCTGCACTCACACAGCTATACCGGCAATCCCTTGGCCTGCGCGGCTGCCAATGCCACCATCGATATTTTCGAAAGCGACGATGTAATCAATCGCAATCGGCAACTGGCGAACCACATGAGCAAAGTACTGCAGCGCTTCAAGGCACACCCAAATGTTGCCGAAGTTCGACAAACCGGAATGATTGCAGCGATTGAAATGGTCAAGGACAAGGAAACCCGGGAACCATTCCCCTGGCAAGAGCGCCGCGGTTTACATGTCTATCGGTATGCACTTGACAACCAGGCATTATTGCGCCCGCTCGGCAATGTGATTTACCTGATGCCGCCGTATGTGATCACCGAAAAAGAAATTGAACAACTAGCCGATGTTGCCTGGGAAGGGATAACACTGGCAACGGTGTGAACCGAAAAATCTATCGGCTTGGATACAGTACCCGTTTTATTTCATCCATATTTGGTATCACGACTGCAGTTCGCCCCACTGTCACCGTGGCCGAGACCAACGGGCTTGATACGGGAGTAGCGGAAGCCGCCAGATCCGTTGCACTGTTTACCGTATACGGTTGTGGATCGGCTGACGCCAGGATGGCGAAGAAGTCCCACTCACTCATACCGCCCAAAGGCTGAAATACCACTACCTTGCAGCGTCCATGCACCATTGGTTGATTTGTATCGCCCAACAGATTTTCGAACGAAACCACCGGCACCGCCCGACTACGCCAGGCAGCCAAGCCAAGTAGCCAGCTCTCGGATAGCGGCTGCGGATTCAGCTTGGGCACCGACATAATCTCTGCCGTGATGGCACTGGGCACCAGTAATGGCACCCGTGTAGTCGGGATCACCAGAGCATGCATACTGTGGGCCAGTGTTTCAGCCATTACGCTCCTCCAAGGCCAATGAGATAACTCGTGAACGCGTTCGGTTCGAGTACGAGTAAAACTTTGTCTTTGTCGACGTGGGCACCGTTGAACAATGGGCCAATCGAGGTCGGTAATGGGCCGGGAGGGTGAAACGGAACTATCTGCAATTTATCGGTCGGAATCAGTTGCACCTCATCGGTCACCAATCCAATCGGATTAGGAGTGGCGCTGAGATACACAGCGCGTGACCAGGCATCACGAGGTGCGGGCCGCAGTTGTGCATCGAGTGAATAGGCTGCCCAGCGCCCGCTGGAGGTTTCTCGCCAGGCGGCGATCAGAGTGCTATCGGAACTTGAACTGAGTCCTTCGCGTTTCTCGATCGCCAGACTTGCGGTACTGGGCAACAAGAAAGCGGTGTCATCGATAGTCAGACGCAAATACTGCCGGATATTTTGTTCCACGGCTTAATAGACTAGAAAAATAATAAATCGGTTCGATGATTATGCCTGATAATTGGCATTACTGCTTAGAGCTCAACACCCGCGGGTAGCAGCTTACGGATATTTTCGACAAGATTGTCTTCTTGATAAGGCTTACTCATATAATCGTTCACGCCCAGCTCAAACGCGCGATTGCGGTGTTTCTCTCCTGCGCGGGATGTAATCATTATAATAGGTATGTGTTTCAGTCGACTGTCGCCACGAATACGCGTGGTAAGTTCATAACCATCCATTCGGGGCATTTCGATATCGACCAACATCACGTCTGGGAGTTGTTCGCCACGCAATTGCTCAAGTGCATCAATACCATCTTTGGCCACCATCACCTCAACGCCATATTTCTGCATTCCGCGACTGGTTACCTTTCGAACAGTCAAGGAGTCATCCACAACCATAATAATTGGTGTGCGAATCGCTGGTGCTGCCTCCGGTGCAACCGACGATTCGTCTGCCGCCATGGTGCGCGCCACTGAAGGTGTTGCCGCACGTGACACGTGCAATGCCTCTTCGGAAATCATCAGTGACGGTACGTCAAGAATCAGTACCACGCGACCATCACCCAGAATCGTCGCACCGGCCACTCCGGCAAGTTCACTCAGCTGCGGTCCAAGAGCCTTGATCACCACTTCGCGTGTACCTATCAGGGAGTCCACCTGCATGGCAACCTCACGCGAACCGGTTTTAACTAACAATACCGGTACCTTGTTTTCGGATTTCGGATTCGGCGCAACGCCAATTCGATTGGCCAGATGACTAAACGGATAAACCGTATCACCGAAATGCAGAAGCGGTTTCTCGCCCATGTGCACCTGATCGAGCATTTCCACTGGCACTTCGATGATATTCGACACTGCGGAAATCGGTACGGCAAACAACTGCTCGCCCAACCCGACCATGAGTGCCTGGGTAATCGATAAGGTCAGCGGTAAACGAACCACAAATGTGGTACCGGAACCGCTCTGCGTGTCCACAGACATTGTGCCGCCAAGCTGCTTAACCTCATTGTGCACCACATCCATACCCACGCCTCGGCCAGACAGGTGAGTCACTGACTTGGCGGTAGAGAATCCCGAGACCAGGATAAACTGAATAATTTCTTCTTCACTCAATGCGCTGTCTTCGGCCATCAGACCACGCTCGATAGCCTTGGTGCGAATCGCGTTGACGTCCAGACCTGCGCCGTCATCGGAGAAGCGAATTACTACTTCGCTACCTTCCTGACCGGTTGAGATGGCAATCTTGCCCGTCGCAGCTTTACCAGCGTTGCGCCTGGTTTCTGCGTCTTCCATGCCGTGATCAATGGCATTACGAATCATATGTTCAAACGGACCGATCATGCGCTCCAGCACATTACGATCGATTTCTCCACTGGCCGCACCTGCCAGATCAAGCTCTACATCTTTGCCCAACTCACGTGCTGTTTGACGAACAATATGGCGCAGTCTTGCAGCCTGGGTTGTAAAACTAACCATGCGCGTGCGCATCAGACCTTCCTGCAAGTCGGTATTTAATCGAGCCTGCTGCTGCAATACAGATTCTGCTTCGCCGACATGGGTATCCAAGCTGGTCTGAATGGTAGAAAGATCGTGCAGACTTTCTGTCAGACCGCGCGACAAATGCTGCAACTTGGTAAACCGGTCAAATTCCAATGGATCAAAATCGGAATCTTCTTCTGCCGCTTCTCGCTCGGTGCGATAAAGAATTTGTGACTCTGACTGCATTTCCAAATCGCGCAATTGATCACGGAAGCGTGAAACGTTCTGATGCAGTTCGTTCAGATTCTCGCGGAAACCGAAGATCTGCTGTTCCATGCGTGAGCGCGAGATACTCACCTCACCTGCGTAATTCACTATTTCGTTCAACAATTCTGTGCGCACACGAATCTGATTCTGACCACGCCGGTCACCGGAAGTACGTGGCGCCTGGCGACGATCATCCTGATCGTGGCGACGATCTTCAGTGCCACGATCATGCGTACGGCGGTCCTCAGTAACTGCCTGTTCTGCCGCCACCGTACTCATGACCGGTGAAGTGGGTTGCATAACTGGCGGCGCGGCCGCCAGTGTACTTGCTGCAGGTGCAGGTGCCACCGCAACAGGTTGCCCGGATATGAGAGATGAAAGTCTTGCCTGCAGCTCACCGATATCAGGAATTGGCTGGCCCGATTGAATCTGCTCCAGCATATTGGCTAGCGTATCGTGAACTTCATCCAACACATTGATCAGGTTTTTGTCAGCCACCACTGATCCGGTTTCTACCGCTTGCAACAGGCTTTCCGTCACATGTCCCAGGCTACCCATGGTCATGGCACCTGCCATGCGCGCACCACCCTTCAGGGTATGCAATGCACGTTTCAACTCCGAAACCGCGTCACGATCATTGATATCAGTTCGCCATTGCGCCAGGGACTCTTCGATCGCATGCAACAAATCGACGGCCTCTTCCTGGAAAATCTCAAGCAGCTCGGGATCGATATGATCAACTTCTGCCGATGCGCCAGGCGCCGGCGTTGCCGCTAAGGGCGGTGCACTAACAGGTGGCGCTGCCTGAGCAGACACGGCACTGTCTTCGCCTGATTGCTCTGATTCGACGGTTTGTCCTTCGAGCAATTCGATTTCTCTATGAATTTCCTTTGCGAGCTGGTCCAACGTATCCCGAATTGGCATTGGATCAATGCCGGAATCAGTTAGCGAACTGACCAGTCGGTCCACGTTGTCATGTATACGTTCAAGTAACTGCAGGTGCGGTTCACTAACTGCTTGCTGTAAAGATTCAAGCTCCTGCAGCAGTCTTTCCATGTTGCCGCAGGCTTCCGACATGAACTGCAACCCGACCGAACGACCGCTACCGCGAAGCGTATGTGTTGCGCGAATCAGGTTAGCCGACACCATGCAACCGCCGGAGGCACGACACGACTGAATCTCTTCGGAAAGAGTTGCTAAATGTCCTCGCGCTTCCGTCGTAAAAATCTGCAGCAAGGTGTCGTCGAGCCGTGGCAAGATTTCGCGGCCAGGCTCCGTGGGTGCCTCGGCTTCAACTTCGGATACGGCCGGTTTCGCGAATGATTCAACGGTCGGTGCCGCTTCTGACGTGGCGCCCGATTGTGCGGAAGCGGCCACTGCCGGCAGATTACCGGCGGCAAACTCGTCGGCAGTAACACGCAAAGCGTCAAAATCTACAGTGGTCTGTGGGCCGCCCTGCAGATGCGCCACCATCTCCGGTAGCACACTGGCTACCTGCTCCAGCAGCGCGAAGATATCGTCAGAATAATTAATTTTCTTGTCGCGCACCTTGTTGAGCATGTTTTCAATAGCCCAGGCCAACTCGGATATGTCCGACGCACCTACCATGCGGCCACTGCCCTTCAAAGTGTGGTAATTGCGGCGCAATTCTTTCAGCGTCTCGAGATCATCCGGACTACCGCGCCATTTAGGAAACTCGCGGTTAATGTTTTCAATACATTCCTGCGCGTCCTCGATGAAGATTTCCATAATCTCTTCATCGATATCGTCGGTAAACGCTGGAGGTGGTGCGGTAGCTGCCGACGCTGGCGTTTCAGACACAGATGTCGCAGGTGTCGCTGCGACCGATTCAAGCGGAGTAGGTGCCGAGGCAACCAAGGCATCTTCGCTGGATAGATCTATTAGTTTTTCAGCTGATTGCTTGAGTGTGCTCAGGATATCTTCACTGATTTGTGAAGGATCCTCATCAACAATCTCGAGCAAGGTATTCATTTGCTCGCCAATCTGGGTAATCACATCTTGCTGCATACCGCCAGCCACAGAAATGATGTCGCGCAGATTGTCATCAATCGCTTGCCGCGCTTGAGCGTTAGAGTTATCAGCAATCCAATGTTCCACCGCGGAATTCAGTTGCGATGCTAATTCAGAAAGGCTCGGACCGGTTTTTGGCGGTGCAGCCAGCACCACTTCCCCGCCGCCCTTAAGGGCGTTGTCCATTTCGTACTCGGCGCCATCGATGAGTGAGTCGAGACTGGCGCGACTAAACTGCAGCCCTTCAACATAAGCGCCAATGGTGCCAACGGAAACCGCCAGGCCATCGAGTACTGCTGCGGTTGGGGCCAACGCACCTTCGGCGACCTGCTCAACATACTCGCTTGTCTTTACCGTGAAGTCGGCAGCCCTGTCCTGACCGAGGATCTGTAGAGCACCCTGGATCTGTAACAGGTTTTGAGGTACTTCCTTGAGCACCTCAACCTTGTTTGGGTTCCCGGCAAATTCCTCAAGCACTTCCTCAATCTGGTTAAGATTAACGCGAACTTCTTCTCCCACCACAGCGGCCAGCTGTTTGAATTCGATATCACTGAGCGCATCGTCAGAAACTTCAAGTCCATCGACAGTCGGCGCCTCGGCCTCGTCGCTATACAGACTCTTTAATACAAACACCGCGTCATCCACTTGCTGTTTCCAGACAAGCGGCGAACCGTGCATTTCCTTCGTGCTTTGCTCGATGATGAGCAGCGCCCGGGCCATGGGCATGGAAGCGGAATCAATGTCGCTGATCTCGCCGTTTATGATCGCTTGCGAAACCGCGGTCAATTCGTCAGTCAATTTCTTCAGAGGCTTGATGCCAAGCATCTCCATGGTATTGGACATGCTATGGAATAGCGGCAAGGCTGGTTCGAGTGAGTCGATTTCAGCCTGCTCTTCGTCAAAGTAACCGGCGACGATTTCCTGCACGTCGACAATTTCCGAACCCAACGCATCAGCAACTGACTGCAACACTTCCGGTGACGGCAGGTCCTCGACTTCAGCGTCTGCCTCCATTTCACTCGGTATGAGCGCATCAAGCGAAAATGCCTGCTTGATTTGTGTCACTCGGGAACCGGTGGAAAGCGCATGACCCACTTCCATCAGAATTGATTTAAGTAGATCTTCAGCGGCCGCGCGTACTGCTGATTTCTCGGCGCCGTCGATCAGCTTCTTCATGTTCTGGTCAAGACGTGAGACCAGACGCTTGCGTTCATTGGTGGCCTCTAGACCGCCGTCACGAAACGCTTCCAGCATGCTGCCGGAGGTCCAGAACAGTTGTTCCAGGGTTGGGATCCTTGCGCCATCACGTAACTGATCCACGATTTCCTGCATTTTCTCCAGCGACGCCTGATCGCTGCCATTACGCAACCAGCTCAACAACGCTTGTTGGAACGGGTGACGTAGGGACTTGGCTAATTCAAGGTATTCTGGATCGCGTAGCTTCTCGGTTTCGTTGCTGTCTGGCGGGCGTACCGACAGATCCGGTGTAAACAGATCCAGCTCATTAATCGGTTCAACATTGTGCGCCTTGCGTAAATCATTGATTAACGGCGCCAGACGTAATGGTGAATCTGATTGGCCAAATTGCAATCGTGCGAGGTGATCGGGGATCGCGAGTATGCCTCGCGTTAGGGATTCGAATACGGCCTCGGTGGGATCAACTTTGCCGTCATAAACGGCATCCGCAAGAGCCTCGGTCTCCTTGGCGAGCATGGCGGCGCCGTCCAGCTCCACCATAAGCAGGGTGCCCATAACCTGATGCAAGTGAGTAATACAGTAACGAAGACGGGAATCGTCCGAAGTATCTTCCGCAAAAGTCTCCAGCGCCAGACGAGCCTGCTTTAAAGTCTCGTCAATCTCGGCTTTAACCCATCCGAGAGTGCTTGTGTCGACCTGGCTATGGGTACTCATTCGTATTCTTTACTCAATGCTGCTCGCCCAATACGGGCGAGCTATTTGCTTAGTCCAGGCTTACGCTGGCAACTTGAAGCCGGCAACAGATGCCTGCAGTTCGCGCGCAAGATCGGACAGTCGACCAATACTTTCTGCCGTCTGACGAGTTCCGCTCGAGGTCAGGGTCGTCGTTTCCTGAATCTGAGCCATGCTTCCGGAAACCACTGTCGCGGACTCGGAACTGGTACGTGCATCGTTCGCAATATCAACAATCAGTGATGCCAGCTGTTCGTTAACCGACTCAATCTCACCGAGCGCCTGGCCTGCAGCATCCGCCAGTCGCGTGGCCTCAACCACTCCGTTGGTCGCTTGCTCCATGGAGGCAACCGCTTCGTTGGTATCGGCCTGAATCGTTTTAACGAGTTCCGCAATCTGCTTGGTCGCCTCACCGGAGCGTTCCGCGAGGCGCTGCACTTCGTCCGCAACCACCGCGAAACCACGACCCGCTTCACCGGCCATCGCCGCCTGGATCGCCGCGTTCAACGACAGGATGTTGGTCTGTTCTGCAATGTCGGTGATGAGCTCAACGATTTCACCAATTTGTTGCGAGGATTCACCAAGACGCTTGATTCGTTTCGCCGTTTCCTGAATCTGTTCGCGCATGTCGTCCATACCAGTGATCGTATCGTGCACCGCATCGGCACCACGTTTCGCCGTGGACACCGAGCCACGTGCTACCTCGGCGCTCTGTTCCGCCGACTGAGACATGTGCTCCATGGACTTCGCCATTTCCATCACGCGGTCCGTCGTTTCGGTAATCTGTGCCGCCTGACGCAATGTCGCTTCAGTCAGCTCGGTCGCCGTCTGTCGTGACCGTTCGGATGCGAGCGCCACCTCCTGCGCAGCATTCTTGATTCGAGATACCAGGCCGCGCATCTCTTTCACAGCGAAGTTGATAGAATCCGCGATCGCGCCCGTAATCTGCTCGGTCACCTCCGGTTCAATGGTGAGGTCACCGTCAGCCAAGTCACCCATTTCATCAAGCAGTTTCAAAATAGCGTCCTGGGTCTGGCGGTTTTGCATTTCCTGGCCGTGCGCACGTGTACGTTCGTCACCCACCAGCTTACGTCCGAGTAACAGCAGGAAGGCGATTGATACCGCACCCATGATCCACACCAACTGTGCCAACCAGGCCCGGCCACTTGCCAACTGCGTATATCGCTCCACCAGTTGCTCGGATGCCCCAAGCAACGGATCCGATTTGTTGAACACGCTGGCGGAAGCACGTTGGGAAACAAAAAGCTCAGCCGCCTTACTCAGAATACCTTCGATGTGGCCATTCATTTCATCGAATACCTCGCGGGCTTCTTTTAACTTCGGTCGAACCGCACGCGGTGCCACTCGGGTTAGACGCGATTGCGTATCCTTGAATAATTTGGAATCCTTGCCGAATTGGGCCGCTGCAACCGCTGCTTCGTTACCGCCTTTCGCGAATAAGTTCACATCTTTCGCAATACGCTGACTCAACATACCCTGGCGACTGGCAATATACAGATGGTCCGAACGCATACCCGCTTCGGCACCACGCTCCACAACCTCGTCAGAGATAGCCAACAGCAACGGTGCCAGCTGGTTAATCTTGAGCACGTGCTCACTCATGGCAAGCATGGGTTTGCGCTGGCTCAGAATCTGGTCGACGTCACCACGTATGCCCTCACCTTTTTTTGGTGCCCACAGCTTGACCACCTTGGCCAGCTCCGCACTCTGGATCTCCTGAGGACTTACCTCAATATCCATGGCTTCATTACCACGACGCAGCGAAGTCATAATGCGTTCAAACTGGTCACGGGATTGTTTCAGATCGGTGAATGCACCGGTCTCGCCTCGTACCGCCTCTCGGGCATCCTTCGCCAGTCGTTGCGATAACATGAGCAGTTGCGATGATTGCTCAACGTATTTCGCATCACGGTCAGCGAGCTGGGCGTTTACACCGAAAATCCAGGCCACTGCAATAAACGACACCACCATGCCACCCAACAGGAATGGCAAACCGGTAACAAAACTAAGCATGCCCTGGACACCACCGAGGCCCCCAAGACCGCCACCGGATGGTGAAACGTCTGCAATGTCTCCTGCTGCAAGATCAATCACGTCTTCCGACGGCTGATCCAGCGCCTGGTCCTTTTTCTTGAATATATCTGTTAAAGCCATAGTCGATACCTCGGTAGCCGGGCTAATCGAATGTTCACACCGGTGAACAGCCCAAACTTACTAACTTATAGAGTCAAGCCGTTCTATCCGGTTACCCTACCCCTCATCATCGTACGATCAGGCGGCAACATGTAAGAAACTGGCACTTGCCGCCAGCGACTTCATGTCGAATACACCCCAAAGCACGTTATCTTTCAAAAATGCACCACTGAAATAAGCACCCGCCGGATCATCCATGCCGGCCAACTCCTGTTTATCCTCATCTTCGTCAAAATGACGTAAACCAAATACCTCGTCTACGAGCAACGCGGTATTCAAACCTTCCACATTCATTACCAGCAGGCGCGTATTATCGCTAAGTACCACCGCTTTCTTTCCGAAGAACTCTGGTAGATCCACAATCGTTACAAGATTGCCGCGAACGTTGGCCACACCTTTAAGCCACGAGCGTGTACCCGGTACCGGCGTGTACTCTGGGCAGTGCAACACTTCAGACACCTGTTCCAATGGAGCCACCAGATGCATGTCCCCCAGTCGAAATCCGACGCCAGACCAGAGCTCGGCAAACTTTTCCTCTTCCGGCAACGCCGGGGTGCCAGCCAGGCTCTGCTGTTGCATCTTCTGCAAAAGATCGAGTGGATTGGACACGCTTACCCTCTACTGTCTAGTTTGCCTGGTTTATGCCAGATCAGATCGCGCTGATTTTCGACATCAGCTCGGCCTCTTGCACCGGCTTAACCACGTAATCTTTCGCACCCTGACGAAGACCCCATGCCTTGTCAGTCTCCTGGTCCTTGGTTGTACAAATGATCACCGGGATACCGCCAGTCTCGGAATCTTTGGCGATAGCGCGAGTTGCTTCAAAACCGCTCATGCCAGGCATCACCACGTCCATGATGACGAGATCCGGTCTCTGCGCTCGCGCTGTTTCAATTCCCTCTTCACCGCTGGAAGCCGTTATTACGCTATAGCCATGCTTCTGCAGCATCTCGGTGAGCACATGCGTGTCCGTTGGTGAATCATCAACGACTAGAACTGTTTGTATGGCCATTATTAACTCCGTATTAAATTATTTAGTTGCTGTCTGTTTAGTTTAGGCCGCTTTACTGACGTACTTATCGATTACGTCGATCAACTCTTCCTGGGTAAACGGCTTATTAATATGTTCTTCTGATCCGGCGATACGGCCGCGCGCTCGATCGAACAGCCCATCCTTGCTAGATAACATCACCACGGGGGTGTCTTTAAACTTCTTGTTATTCTTAATAAGTTGGCATGTCTGATAGCCATCCAGTCTCGGCATCATGATGTCAACGAAAATGATGTCAGGCTCGGTATCCGCAATAATCGACATTGCCTCAAAACCATCCGTCGCCGTGTGAACGTCGTAACCAGCTTTCTTCAGCAAGGCCTCCGCCGTACGACGTATGGTGTTGCTGTCATCAATTATCATTACTTTTATTGTCACGCCGCTCCCACCCTAGTGCGTAAACCAACGCTGCCGGTACACCCGGCATAACGCCTTTTTAATCTTATCTCGGGTAAACTGAATGTAGATTCTTCAATTCCCCATGTATCATAATGATTTGTTAGCATAAATTATCTACAAAATCCATTTTTTACGGCAAAAACAGGCCCTGCCTCGGCGCTACGACAATTCATTTAGTTATATAGCATGAACCGTGCCGATAACCACCGAAACGCGTTAGGGAGAGCGATTAAATGCTGTACTATGGATTTTGTGGATATCGACCGCACCTAGGAGGGACGAGAATGGCTGTCGGTGGACAACAACCTACATCGAAAACAGGCTGCGAACCCGGATAAACATGACAACAATCGAGCATTTGCATGCGGTACCCCACCTGACAACGGCACTGACCGGCCCGTTACAGGAAATAGAACAGCATTTACTGCAGCACCAGACCCAGATTGAGCAGTGGTTTCGCACCCAGTGGCTGGATACACCTGCTCCCTTCTACGCATCCGTTGACCTTAGGAACTCGGGCTTCAAGCTGGCACCCGTGGATACCAACCTTTTTTCTGCGGGATTTAATAATCTCAATTCCGCGTTCATACCACTGTGCGTTCAGGCGGCACATTCCGCTATCGAGCGTGTAAACGCCGCTGCCGGCCGCGCGTTAATCATCCCGGAAAGTCACACTCGCAACCTGTACTACCTGGAAAGCCTCGCATCGCTAAAGGAAATCCTGGAAATGGCCGGCATCGAGGTGCGCATTGCGTCACTAATTGAAGACCTCACCGAATCCCAGACCATCGAATTGCCTTCCGGACGGCGGATCACCCTGGAGCCACCATTACGTGAGGGCGATCGACTGGGTCTCAAACATTTCGATCCGGATTTTATACTGCTCAACAATGATCTCTCCGGTGGCAGACCGGAAATCCTGGAGCACCTGGAACAACCGGTAGTGCCGCCACTCGATATTGGCTGGAATCTTCGACGCAAGTCGGATCATTTCGCCCACTACACTCGCGCGGCCGAAGAATTCGCCAAACTGATTGAAATTGATTCCTGGTTAATTGATCCCCTGTTTCGCAAATGCGGCAAGATCAATTTCCAGAAGCGGGAAGGTGAAAACTGCGTCGCAAAAAACGTCGGCGAATTACTTTCGCAGATTCAAATGAAATACGATGAATATGGCATCTCCGAAGAACCATATGTCATCGTCAAAGCAGACCGCGGTACCTATGGTATGGGTATTATGACTGTTCGTTCGGCGGAGGAAGTGCGCGACCTTAACCGCAAGCAACGAACAAAAATGACGCGCATCAAGGAAGGGCAGGAAGTATCCGAAGTGATTGTTCAGGAGGGTGTGTACACCTTCGAGACCTGGGGTGACGCAAATGCCGTGGCCGAACCTGTGGTCTATATGATGGACCACTTCGTTGTCGGCGGATTCTATCGCGTGCACACAGGGCGCGGTCCCAACGAAAACCTGAATGCACCGGGCATGCATTTTGAACCGCTGGCATTTGCCGAATCCTGCACCACACCCGACATCAGCAAGGCGCCCGATGCCAACCCCAATCGGTTCTATGCTTATGGTGTGATTGCACGACTTGCTTTACTTGCCGCGGCGCGGGAACTTACCAGCCTACAATAATTGAACAAACAACTGCTTCTATGACAAAAATCGGTGTCGTCATGGATCCCATCGGGTCCATCCACTACAAGAAAGACAGCACGTTGGCCATGGTGGTGGAGGCGCAATCACGTGGCTGGCATATCTACTACATGGAACAGGGGGATCTGTTCCTACGTGACGGTGAGGCCTTCGCTCGAACAAAAAAATTGTCCGTCGCTTACGATCCGGAAGACTGGTACCAGTTTGCGGAAGAGGCAGTCACACCACTGGCGGATCTTGATGCCATTCTCATGCGCAAGGATCCGCCTTTTGATACTGAATACATCTACACCACCTATATCCTTGAACAGGCGGAAGCTTCCGGAACACTGATTGTTAACCGCTGCCAGAGCTTGCGTGATGCTAACGAGAAAATGTACACCGCCTGGTTCCCGGAATGTTGTCCGCCAACTCTCGTCACGCGAAATGAATCCCAGATTCGCGAATTTCTGGATGAACAGGGTGATGTCGTCGTCAAGCCTTTGTGGGGCATGGGGGGCGCCATGGTATTTCGCCTACGCAAGGATGATCCCAATATCGGCGTGGTCATCGAGACCTTAACCGAGCATGGTGGGCGCTATGCGATGGCCCAACGCTTTCTTCCGGAAATAAACCAGGGCGACAAACGCATTCTATTGATTGATGGTGAGCCTGTACCATACGCCCTCGCCCGAATCCCAAAGTTTGGTGAAACCCGCGGCAACCTCGCTGCCGGTGGAGAAGGTGTGGGTGTTGAGCTTAACGATCGTGATCGCTGGATCTGTGAACAGGTAAGTCCCGTGTTGCGTGAAAAGGGATTGATGTTCGTCGGCCTGGACGTCATTGGTGATTACCTCACTGAGATTAACGTCACCAGTCCCACCTGTATTCGTGAACTGGATGAGCAGTATGACATCAACATCAGCGCTCAACTTATGGACGCCATCGCCAAACAGATTTCATGAAGCAAACATGCTTACTGATTACCTCACTACAGATTCTGACCGACTTTCGGCAAAACGTTGAATCCATACAGAAATGTTTCGAAAAAACGTTTAAACTAAAAGTGTGAGTACGGCAGAAGCAAACTTCACATTCTCTGACAAAGACCGCATGGGCATGAGCACGTTTATGGCCCTGCTGGTGCACATGGTCATTATCCTCGGCATCACCTTCGCTGCACCGAAACTGCGTGAAATCGAAGGCCTGCCCACACTGGAAGTCACCCTGGTTCAGACCCGATCGGAATTAACGCCCGAAGAAGCAGAATTTCTGGCGCAGTTCAGTCAAATTGGTGGTGGCGACGTCAACGACGATTCAATTGCGCAAAATCCTCTGCCGGTTCGCGAAATCAGTGAACAGAATATGGATCTGCCGACACAACCGCAGACGCCGCAGAAACGTGTCACGCCAAACCGCGAAGTCACCGACCTAATGAGCCAGGAAGAGGATCCGCGTAAGGTTAGAGTGAACAAACCCAAACAGGCCAAAACACAACAGAGACTCAGACCGCGCGATGCGGGCTTCCTGCCACACAGCCAACCGGAACAGGAACGCGCGCGTAAGTGGGCGGAGATCAATCGAAACTGGAAGGAACACCAGAGCAAACCCCGTCACAAATACCTGAACGCGCGAACGCGCGAATACAAATACGCAAAGTACATTGCCGAGTGGGAAGCCAAAGTCCAGCGTGTGGGCAATCTCACTTATCCGGAGAAAGTTCGTCGCCTGGGGCTGTCAGGTGAAGTCACACTGGATGTCGCCGTCAATCCCAACGGATCCATACGTAATATTACGGTGGTGAATTCCTCCGGAAACAAACTGCTCGACGACGTCGCGATCCGTTCAGCGCGGCTGGCCGCACCCTTCGCTCCGTTTCCGCCGGAAATCCGTTCCGAAACGGATGTTTTACACATGACCCGCAAGTGGGAACTGAATCTTCCCAAATAGCGCCAACACCTGTTCAACTCCTGTAGCTCGAACGTTTTCTTGCAAGGTGCTGGTCGCTACCAGATACTATGGCCAATGGGTACGCATACCTCGCTCGCGAACCAATTTCTGATCGCCATGCCAACGCTGGCCGATCCCAACTTCTCTCGCACGGTTACCTTTATTTGCGAACACACCGACCAGGGCGCAATGGGATTGGTGATTAATCGAACCCTGGAAATGACGCTGGGCGAGATCTTCGAACAAATGGATAT
>CAJICK010000046.1_pt1 | contig 29679 bp, 29 predicted proteins | sample 9199621 | NCBI WGS metagenome assembly CAJICK01 (sample SAMEA7708342, study PRJEB35096) | sediment metagenome | biome: marine neritic benthic zone biome [ENVO:01000025]; feature: sediment [ENVO:00002007]; material: shallow marine sediment [ENVO:03000034] sea grass bed [ENVO_01000059] ... | reverse complement strand
TGTGTAGTTCGGGTAAATGTTATGAGTATTTTGATAAATAAAAAAACTAAAGTCATTTGCCAGGGCTTCACTGGAAAGCAGGGCAGCTTTCACTCGGAACAGGCGATAGCCTATGGAACCCAGCTGGTAGGAGGTGTAACGCCAGGCAAGGGAGGGCAGACTCATCTTGGGCGACCAGTCTTCAATACAGTCAAAGATGCTGTGGAAGAGACGGGTGCCGACGCGACCATGATCTATGTTCCAGCAGCGTTCGCTGCCGATTCGGTAATGGAGGCGGCAGCAGCAGGCATCAAGACCATTGTCTGCATTACCGAAGGCATCCCTGTGCTCGACATGCTGAAGGTGAAAGAGGCGTTGGATGATTATGATGCCAATCTTATCGGTCCCAATTGCCCAGGTGTGATTACACCGGGAGAATGCAAGATCGGCATCATGCCGGGTGCTATCCACCTTCCGGGCAAGATAGGTATTGTTTCCAGGTCCGGAACTCTCACCTACGAAGCCGTCCATCAAACAACGTCCACGCAACTTGGGCAAAGCACCTGTGTTGGTATCGGTGGCGACCCGATACACGGCATGGACTTCATAGACTGTCTGGCAATGTTTGAGGCTGATCCCCAGACCGAGGGCATCATAATGGTAGGTGAGATCGGTGGGCAGGCAGAAGAGGAAGCAGCTGAATTTATAAAAGAGCACGTTTCGAAACCGGTTGTGGCGTATATTGCCGGTGTTACCGCTCCCAAGGGGAAACGCATGGGGCACGCCGGCGCTGTGATTGCCGGGGGCAAGGGAACTGCCGACGAGAAATTCAAAGCTTTGGAGGCAGCGGGGATTAATACCGTGCGCTCTCCGGCGGAAATGGGTCAACGCATGCGGGATGTTCTGGCAGGCTGATGAGTAGTCAACTTCGTGTCGTAATGGCTCAACTCAATTTGCTGGTCGGAGACATCAAGGGCAATGTCCAGCAAGTCATTGAGTCGTCGCGCAAGGCGTGTGATGAATTCAAAGCCGATGTCATTGTCTTTCCGGAACTGACGCTAACTTCGTATCCGCCAGAAGACCTGGTGTTGCGGCCCGACCTGTATACCCAGGTTGAACAGGGGCTGGCAGAAATTCAGTCGGCAAAAATTGATATCGATATCGTCGTCGGTCATCCACTCATGGAAGACGGGATTCGCTATAACGCCGCATCGGTCATCCGCAATGGAGAGTTAGCCACTACCTATCTGAAACAATGCCTGCCAAATTATGCTGTCTTTGATGAAAAGCGCTATTTCACTGCAGGCAGTGATTCATGTGTAGTCGACATCAAAGGGGTGCCCGTCGCAATCACCATCTGTGAAGACGTGTGGGAACCACAACCCGTAGCCAAAGCGATAGAGGATGGGGCGCGTCTTGTTCTGAACTTGAATGCTTCACCATTCCATATCGAAAAATGGCGAGAGCGCGAACAAATTGTTGGTCAGCGCGCCAGTGAGAATCAAGTTCCGGTCATATATGTGAACCTGGTTGGCGGACAGGATGAACTTGTTTTTGATGGCCATTCCTTTGCGGTCAATAGTCAGGGGCAGATCACCCATCGAGCTTCGGCTTACGAGGCACGGTTGATTCCGGTTGATATTGACGGCAATGGAGAGCCTATTCCTTCAGAAGTGATGCCGGATCTGGCTGATGACGAGAGTGTCTACGGAGCGCTGACACTCGGCGTACGCGATTACGTGGAGAAAAATGGTTTTCCCGGGGTGGTCATCGGTTTGTCCGGGGGCATCGATTCCGCTTTGACCTTGGCGATTGCTGTGGACGCCCTGGGTGCAGATCGAGTGGAGGGTGTGTTGATGCCTTCGCAGTACACGCGGGATATGAGTTTGGAAGATGCCCGGGAAGAAGCCGAAACACTTGGCGTGAAGTATTCGGTAATCCCGATCAAAGATTTATTTGCTGGTTTTGAGTCGGCATTGTCGGAACGATTTCAGGGTCTTGGTGTGGATACCACCGAAGAGAATTTACAGGCGCGTATTCGCGGTATGTTGCTGATGGCGATCTCCAATAAAACCGGCAAGATGGTTCTAACTACGGGCAACAAGAGCGAGATGGCCGTGGGTTATGCAACTTTATACGGTGATATGGCCGGCGGGTTTGCCGCGATCAAGGATGTGCCCAAGACCCTGGTATATCGATTAAGTAACTATCGTAACCGTTTGGGGCCAGTTATTCCTCAGCGGGTTATCGACCGACCACCTTCCGCCGAATTGGCGCCAGATCAGCAGGATATCGATTCCCTGCCTTCATATGATGTGCTGGACGCCATTTTGGAAAGTTACGTGGAAAGGGACCGCTCTCCGAACGATATCATTGCAGAGGGTTACGACGCGGATACAGTCAGGCGTGTTATTCGGATGGTGGACAGAAATGAATACAAGCGCCGACAGGCAGCACCAGGGGTACGGGTAACACCCCGGGCTTTTGGTCGAGACAGGAGGTATCCAATTACTTCCGGGTATCGGGAGGACGAAAGTCGCTAAAAGTTGTGGTATGTTTACCGCCACAAGTGGTAAGAAAATATTTAACGGGTTGAATCAAAATGAAAAAAATTGAAGCCATTATCAAACCTTTCAAGCTTGACGATGTTCGAGAAGCACTATCAGATGTCGGCATCAGCGGTCTGACTACCACCGAAGTAAAAGGCTTTGGTCGACAGAAAGGACACACGGAATTGTATCGTGGCGCGGAGTACGTCGTGGATTTCCTGCCCAAGGTCAAGGTGGAGATTGTAGTGCAGGAGAAGTTGGTAGATCAGTGCATCGACGCCATCATGAATGCTGCCCGGACGGGCAAAATCGGTGATGGAAAAATATTCGTATCTGCCGTTGAGGAAACGATCCGGATTCGAACCGGCGAGAAAGGCGAAGACGCGATTTAAGGTTATGACGACGCAGGTCTTATCCTGCGTCGTTGTTTTCCTCGCTATCCTTCATAAGGGCAATTCTTTCCAGATAGCGGCTCTTTGGAAAGTTGAGTTTCAGCACTCGCACTGAATCGCCCATCAATTTCGAATAACCCATTTTCATATACGCCATGGCCATCAACCCGAGTGCGTCCTCGGTGGCAGGTGTTTGCTGAAAGTTCTCCAATACATACTTGCAGCGATTTACCGTGGCAACGTAGGCTTCCATCTTGTAATAGTGTTCGGCGACATGAATCTCCGACTTCGCCATCAGGTTAACCAGATAAGCGATACGCTGGTGTGAATCAGGTGCATATTTGCTGTCCGGGAATCGTTTTACCAGGTCCCTGAACGCGGCCAGTGCGTTGCGCATTCCCCGTGGATCCCTGTCTGAATAGTCGACGTTGCTACCAAGCAAGAAATCAAACGCACCCCTTTTCACATTAAAATAAATCAGCCCTTTAAGGTAATACGCATAGTCTACGCTTGGGTGCGTCGGATGAAGCCGAATAAAGCGTTCGGCCGCGGCAAGTGCCAGTGTGGGCTCGTTGTCGCGATAATACGTGTAGGCCACATCAAGCTGTGCCTGGGCAGCCAGATGTCCATAAGGGTACCGGGCTTCCAGTTTTTCCAGGTATGAGACGGCCATTTCATAGTTGTCCTGGTCTAGCTCATCCTTGGCTTCCTGATACAATCTTTCCGCCGACCAGTCTTTTGTCGGATCGGTTTCTTCCGTGAGGTTGGCGCAGCCGGAGCTGGTCAGTACCAATAACAGAAGCAATACTTTGTAATAACGGAAACTCATAAGGGATTGGGCAATTCGCTGATAAATGCGGCGGCAAGCTTACCCCGAATTACCCAGGCAGTAAAACTATGGAATCAAATCAGACCCCGGAGCGGGTTCTGACATTTTGTGCGGCCAAATCGATAGATCCAATAAGATTGGATCAGTTGTTGGCGCAACTGTTGCCGGACTACTCCCGGTCACAGCTACAACAATGGATTAAGAGCGGCAGCGTGGAGGTGAACGAGAAAAAGGTGCGGCCTCGTGATCAGCTTTCCGGAGGTGAAATAATTGTCATCACTATTCCGGAGATGCAGGAACCTGATTGGGTTGCCCAGACCTTGCCGCTGGATATCGTGTACGAGGATGAGCACATTCTTGTATTGAATAAACCGGCCGGACTGGTTGTGCATCCCGGCGCAGGGAATCCCGACAGCACCTTGCTCAACGCATTGTTGGGCCATGCTCCAGCACTGCGTGGATTACCAAGAGCAGGTATCGTCCATCGTCTCGATAAGGACACTTCCGGTCTCATGGTAATAGCGAAGTCGGAGCGAGCCAGATTGAATTTAATCGAGCAACTTTCTTCGCGTGAGTTACATCGGGAATATTCCACCATCGTGAATGGCGTGATGATATCTGGCGGTACGGTGGATGAGCCAATCGGGCGTCACCCAAAGGATCGCAAGCGCATGGCGGTTGTGCAGCGCGGTAAACCGGCGATTAGTCACTACCGGGTGTTGGAAAGGTATCGCGCACATACACTGGTGAGCGTAAAACTTGCGACGGGTCGCACACACCAGATTCGCGTGCACATGGCGCACATCAATTTTCCGGTATTGGGTGATCCGGTCTACAGCGGTCGCTTAAGATTGCCGCCGGATAGCGACGAAACAATGATTAACACCTTACGACGATTTCGGCGCCAGGCCCTGCATGCCAGAAAGTTGGGATTAATCCACCCTGTCAGCGGTGAGGCCATGGAGTGGGAGAGCGATTTGCCTGAGGACATGATCAAACTAATAGATGTATTAAAGCGTGACGCCCGTCAACATAGTGCCGGTTGAGTAGAATATTTAACGAATGCACCAGGATCATTTTATTTATCCCGACTGGCCGGCGCCATCACAGGTAAAGGCCGTAACCACAACACGTCAATATGGCGCCAGTGCTGCTCCATATGACAGCTTCAATCTGGCAGACCATGTGGGAGACGCGCCGGAACATGTCGCCACGAATCGCGCGCGGTTGCATCAGAATTTAGAATTGCCGAGTGAACCCCTTTGGTTAACGCAGGTTCACGAAACAACAATTGTTGATCATCAACAAGCAGTGACTGGTGTTGAGGCGGACGGGAGTTACAGCAATTCGCCCGGACAGGTCTGTGCGGTGTTGACCGCTGATTGCTTGCCCATATTGTTGTGCAACCGGGAGGGGGACGAGATCGCCGCCTTGCACGCAGGTTGGCGTGGACTCGCTAGCGGCATTATCAGTAAAGCGGTTGCGCGAATGAAAACACCGCCGGAAAAATTATTGGCCTGGCTCGGGCCGGCAATTGGCCCAGAAAAATTCGAGGTAGGGCGTGATGTCTACGATACCTTTGTCGGAGCAAACCATAAGGCCGAAGACGGATTCACGACCAGCTCGGAAGAACACTGGCTGGCTGATTTGTATTTTCTTGCACGACTGCAGTTTCAAACACTAGGAGTAGAACAGGTATTCGGTGGCGACCACTGCACCTTTAGCGAGAAGGAGAAATTTTATTCCTATCGACGCGACGGCACTACGGGACGCATGGCGTCCCTGATATGGATAGAAAATTAGACCGTGATTAGTACGGCGAATCGGGTATGATTCGCGATCAAGTCTTACGTTAGAAAGAAATAATGCACTCAGTATTAACCTGGATAGTTTTGTTCACCTTGTTGGGCGGCATACTCAGTGTGCTAGCTGCAGCAACCTTCTTGCTGTTTCCGTCAAATGTGCGCTCCCGTCTGTTGCCCCCATTGGTCAGCTTTGCAATTGGTGCACTACTGGGTGCCGCTTTTTTGGGTCTGATACCGCATGCAGTCGAATACCCGGGTGTCACCGATGCCCATGGTATCGGTATGGCAGTACTGGTGGGGCTGTTGGCGTTTTTTATGCTGGAAAAAATGGTTTTGTGGCGCCATTGCCATAGCGACCATTGTGAAGCACACGCGCCTGATTTTGAGCATTCCAAGAAAAAGGCCGCCGCGAGTATTATTCTGGTGGGTGACGGCATTCATAACCTTGTAGACGGTGTCCTGATCGCGGCGGCGTTTGTCACCGATATACATCTGGGGATAGTGACAAGCCTTGCCATTATTGCGCACGAAGTCCCGCAGGAAGTTGGCGATTTCGCCATATTGCTAAACGGTGGTTTGAGTCGTAGTCGGGCCTTGCTCTTCAATGCTCTGGCGAGCTTGACGACTATCGTTGGTGGTGTTGTTGCGTATTTCTTTCTACGCGAGGCGCAAGTGGTCGTCCCTTATGTGCTGGCAATTGCGGCTGCCAGTTTTATCTACATTGCGGTGGCAGACTTGATACCGGGCCTGCATCGTCGCACCGAAGTGTCTGCGACCCTTCAGCAGTTCGTGTTAATCGTCGCGGGCGTGTTGGTAATCAACCTAACGCACGCCACCTTACACTGAGTCATCATTCGCATCGTTGTCGCGCCGGGCCCGTTGATGACGACGTATGTCATCCAGCTTGCTACCACGGGTAATCATCAGTATTACAAAGCCCAATGGTAATCCACCAAGAATGATAAATGTTGTGATGACACCGCCGATATCAGGCCATCGAGTAACAGCAATCATTAAGGCAATATAGGTCCAGGCAACTAAAGCAATTAACATAACGTGATACTGAATAGATTCGGGTAATCCGTTGAGCAAGGAGTGTATATGACTGATTGGTATATGGTAACTGTCGTAGGTCACGATCGACCAGGAATCGTTGCGAATTTGAGTCGCGCCTTGTTTGAGGGCGGGTGGAGTCTCGGAGAGAGTTCCATGTCCCTTCTGGGTGGAACCTTCACCATCATGATGATGGTGCATGGAGAAGGCACAACGGAGACTTTAAGTGGGCTGATTAAACCGGTTGCCGAATCATTGGAACTTCATGTGCATATCGACAGCGTTGAAGCAGAAATTCACAAACATCCAGAGCCCAACGTTGAGGTACGCGTGCACGGTGCCGACAGAGCCGGCATTATCGCGGATGTCACTGGCGCCATGGCCGAAGCAGGCCTGAACATCCTTGATCTGAATTCCGAGGTAAGTGGAACCGCAGAGTCGCCAGTTTACGTGATGATTATTGATGGTGCCGTAGAGGGAGGCGCAGACAAATTACTGCCAGCAGCCGAGGCACTCAACAAGAAAGGCCTAAAGGTAGATATCGAGGCGATCGAAACTCTGGTTGGATAGGTGTTGTGGCTGTACTAGAAATCCTTACGTATCCAGACGAGCGTCTTGCGCAAACCGCAGTGTCTGTAGAGGAGTTTGACTCCTCGCTGCAACAGTTTGTCAACGACCTGGAGGAGACCATGGGCCATGGTCCCGGAGCAGTGGGTATTGCCGCGACGCAAGTGGGCGTAGCCAAACAAATTGTTATCGTGGATGTGACTGGCCTGTTAAGCGGTAATCGAAAACGCAAACCGAAGAGCAGCAATAATGGTCGTATGGTACTGATCAATCCAGAAATCGTTAGTCAGGAGGGCGAAGTTACGGGTAGAGAAGGGTGTCTTTCTGTGCCTGACTATACGGGTAATGTACTGCGAGCTGATCAGATACATCTGTCAGCGAAGGATATTTATGGTGAACCACTTGAATACCATTGCAGTGGATTTGAGTCGCGTGCGGTGCAACACGAGATTGACCACCTGAACGGTGTCTTGTTTCTCGATCGTGTAATAAGTCCACGCGAATTATTCAGGCGCAAAATCTATAAGTAGCTGTAGCCTTCTCGAATAAGCCGATCTTCCTCATCGGGTCCAAAAGGCACAATTTCAACAAACGCCGGGAGTTCATTTTCCTCGATATTCATTTCGTCCATGGCGGTACGGCAAATCTTGATTTCGATGACCGAGCTGGAGTCAAGCCGCGCCGCTTTATCGATCAATTGTTGATTCTTGCTGTAGTTTTTCTTGGTAAACAGTTCAATTTCTGGTCCATGTAGAACCAGGGCGATCCCGGCGTGGTTCTTACTTGTAAACGTGAGTTTTTTCGATAAGGTTTCCGCACGCGTTAGCATGGAGTTTATTTCGTTCTTCGTATGCAAGGTAACACTGAAAAGATACTTCCCGTCCTTGTTTGGTTTTGGGCGCACACTGGGAACAGGACCGTTGTCTGCCATAGCCGGCGATGAGACAGTGATTGCAGTCACCACGGATAGGCCAGCGAAGATAGCGGAAATAAGCAGTTTTGCAGAATGTGTCATTTTAATTCTCCGCAATATATTGATGCTATCAAGGCATTCGACGATATCGAGAAATATACCTTAACTTTGTACTAGACGCCTGAAGTGCAACTTTTATTCGGTCGTTAGAAGGGGTGCACGCGCCAATTCTTCGCTACTCGAAACGCATTGATAAATCGATAGCCCGTACGTGCTTGGTCAAGCTACCGACGGAAATAAAATCGACCCCGGTTTCAGCATATGTTCTAACATTTTCCAGCGAAACACCGCCTGATGCCTCCAGCTCAACTTTCGTGCCGGCAGTCGTCACCGCCTGCTTTAGCTGTTCAATGGAGAAGTTGTCGAGCAGCACCCGGGCCGCGCCAGCATCGATTGCCTGTTGTAATTGCTCAAGGCTCTCAACTTCAATCTCGATTAATGTACCGGGTTCGTTGTCTGCCAGTGCTTTTGCTAGCACTGCTGCAATCGAACCGGCAGCACGAATGTGGTTTTCCTTAATCAGCACGGCGTCATACAGTCCATGTCGATGATTGTGGCAACCACCAACAGTGACAGCATATTTTTGAGCGTCCCTTAAACCAGGGATGGTTTTTCGCGTATCCAGTATCCGGGTGTTGGTGCCCGCCACAGCGTCAGCATACTGCCTGGCCACAGTAGCTGTACCGGAAAGTAATTGCAGGAAGTTGAGCGCAGTGCGTTCACCAGTCAGCAGACCACGCGCATGTCCATGAATATTGCATACGACAGTGTCCGGCTTTACTTCGTCACCATCCTCAACTTGCCATTCGATTGAGATAGACGGATCGATCTGACGGAAGGTTTCTTCAAACCAGTGTCGCCCACAAATTGTCGCGGCCTCTCTGGCGACAATGTAGCCCGACAGCACTTCGTCTGGAACCAGGCCGGCGGTCAGATCGCCACTTCCGATGTCCTCGGCTAACGCGTCCCGAACATTTTTTTCAATAATCTCATTGCGCATCGGGATTGGAGAAATAATCGCGAGTAATTTTGAATATCACCGGGCTGAGTAACAATAACGCGATGAGATTCGGGATCGCCATCAATCCATTCATAACATCAGCCAGAAGCCAGAGTGGATTTAGTTCAGCCATGGCGCCGATCGGTATAGCAATGATCCAAAGCACGCGGTAGATGACAATGACCTTTACGCCGAACAAATACTCTGCACAGCGTTCCCCATAGAAACTCCAGCCAAGTAGGGTGGTGTAGGCAAAAAACATTATGCCAAAGGTGACGATGTATTCGCCCAGGTTTGGTAAGGCGGTACTAAAAGCCATAGTGGTAAGAGCGGCACCGGACATTTGTTTACCGGTTGCCGGATCTAGCTGCGTCCAGCTGGCACTGAGCACAATCACCAGGGCAGTCATGGTGCAAATAATGATGGTGTCAATGAAGGTACCCAGCATGCCAATGGTGCCCTGACGAACCGGGTTACTGGTTTGTGCCGCTGCATGAGCGATAGGTGCTGTTCCCAGACCGGCTTCATTAGAGAATACGCCACGTGCTACGCCGAAACGTATTGCCATCATAATGGTGGACCCAGCAAAGCCGCCGGCTGCCGCTGTCCCTGTGAATGCGTCACTAATTATCAGCCCAAGTGCCGCGGGCACCTGATCGATTTGCATCACAATTATGATAAGTGCACCGATTATGTAAGCCAGCGCCATGAACGGGACCACTTTACCGGCGACGGCACCAATGCGTTTTACACCCCCAATAAGAACCAAGGCGGTCAGTACTGCCAGTATTGCGCCACTTACCCATTCAGGGATTTTCAGTGTTGCCGTTACCGCATCTGCAACGGAATTAGCCTGAATAGTATTGCCTATTCCAAACGCGGCAAGTGTGCCGAATGCGGCAAAAAGAAATGCCAGCCATTTCCATTTTTCACCAAGACCATTCTTGATGTAGTACATGGGGCCACCCTGATGTCGACCACGCGAATCGACTTCGCGATAACGTACGGCAAGCACCGCCTCACCGTATTTGGTGGCCATGCCTACCAGTGCAGTGACCCACATCCAGAAAACAGCGCCGGGGCCACCCAGTGCAATCGCGGTGGCGACACCGGCGATATTGCCGGTACCAACGGTTGCGGACATGGCGGTCATCAGGGCATTGAAAGGAGTGATATCGCCTTCTTCTTTTGTTCTCCGACGTCCTTGCCAAAGTAAGCTAAAAGCGTAGCCGATTTTTCTCAGCGGCATGAACTGCATGCCGATAGTCAGGAAAACGCCAGTGCCCACCAGAAGAATGAGCATCGCCGGACCCCATACGATACCGCTGAGTTGGTTCAGAAGTTGGGTGTAAGTCTCCATGCACTCCTCACATCATTCGGTTTGATTGTAGTTATTGCGTATGAGCTGGGAGACAAATTAACTTTTCACGCCAAAAAACGCCAGCACGAACGAGTTCTTGCACGCTCGCCCGAAACCGCAACGATGAAACCGGTATGGATCGTAGATTAAAGCGGCAGATTCATTGAGCCTGCGTCCACCAGGAAGTGAGTCCAGATACTCGTTGCATAGCCTAATGCAATCGCCCAGGCCCATTTTAGATGGACGAAGAAGGTGTTACCGTCTGACCCACAATTTTGCCGGCGAATAAGGCATACTTTTGCCTAGTTGATGGATTTTTATTAATTTCGGGTTTTCTTGGCCATTTCAATCAGGTATTACGTTGCCAAAATGTGGAGAATCAGGAATGTAGATGCCAGTGCTCAAGCATCCGTTGATTGTTGCAAGGTAAAATCAAAAAAATTTACAATTGCATAGCCCCAAAGGATATGTGTAACCCCTGATGAACATTTGTTCATTGTGTTATAGAAATCCCTGTCATAACCTTTATTACACACTCTCAAATAGCAGCGAATTAATGCGACATACAATCTACCTGTCACTGTTATTAGCAGCATTCTGGTTGCTTAACTCGGGTCATACTACGATCCTTATCCTATCGCTTGGTGTGGTCTCCATTGCCTTTGTTCTATACATAGCGCACCGAATGGATGTCGTCGACCACGAAGCTCCGCCCATGCATCTCACGCGAAAACTTCCTGGTTTCTATGTATGGCTTATTAAGGAAATCTTTCTCGCGAATATTAGCGTGGTAAAACACATTTGGCTTGGCAACAATACAATTTCACCTACCCTGAAAACCATTAAAGCAAGCCAAAAGACGGATATGGGAAAAGTCATTTACGCAAATTCTATAACTCTGACGCCGGGTACAGTTTCCGTTGCTCTGGAGGGTGATCAAATTACGGTACATGCTTTGCTACGTGAATCGATTAAAGATCTGGAAGCCGGTGAAATGGATCGCCGGGTAACTCAACTGGAAGACTAATGCTAATAGCTGCAACCATAGCCATTCTTGTTGTCATGATCATGGCGATCGCTCGTGCTGTCATGGGGCCTACGCTCTACGACCGTATACTTGCCGTCAATATGTTTGGCACCAAGACTGTTCTGCTTATTTCACTATTAGGTTTTGTGATGGGACGGCCGGAATTTTTAGATATTGCTATTGTCTACGCCCTTATCAATTTTGTCAGTGTTGTTGGTGTGTTGCGTCATTCTGACAATATTATTTTTAAGACCCTACGCACTACTGATAAAGAAATGGAAAAGAATTCATAATGGATACTTTGATGAATTTAAGTAGCATACTGTTTTTATTAATAGGTAGCTTTTTGTGCGTGTCAGGCGGGGTGGGAATTTTGCGCTTTCCAGATTTTTATACCCGAATGCATGCGGTGGGCGTGACCGATACATTAGCCACCGCGATGATTCTAATCGGCCTGATGCTGCAAAATCCAGATGGCCTCGTGGTAGTGAAACTTATCATAATTTTGCTAATGACATTGTTGATTAGCCCTACGGCAAGCCATGCATTAGCCAAAGCGGCAATGCACAATGACCTCAAGCCAAAGCTTTACAAGAAATAAGATAATAAGAAGGTGAGATCATCGAATCCCTGATTCACATAGTCTTACTAGCCTTTCTGGTGAGTATTGCTATTGCCATTGTCAGGATGAAAGATCTGTTAGCGGTGATTATGCTGTCAGGTATTTACGGTCTGTTATCCGCCAGTTTTTTTGTCACCATGGATGCCGTGGATGTGGCATTTACAGAAGCATCAGTAGGTGCGGGTATAGCCACTTTGCTCATGTTAGTGGCGATTACCATGACAGGACGTTCAGAGCATCCAGGGCGCCATAAACCTGCATTAGCTTTAGTTGTGGTTATTATCACTGGCAGCCTGTTGATTTACGGCACCCTGGATATGCCATATTTTGGCTCTGCAGAAGCACCCATTCATCTCCATGTTGCACCGCGCTACATCAATGATTCCATGCAAGAAATTGGCGTACCAAATATTGTGACTTCCGTACTCGCAAGTTACAGAGGATTTGATACGTATGGTGAGGTAGTGGTTATTTTTACCGCTGGCATGGGGGTATTGGCACTTTTATCGTTCATACGTCGTTCTGAAGATACTGCAAAAATCGATTCGCTCAATGATTCAATGCATGCAGAGCACTTAGTTATCAGAATAGTAGTCAAAATACTGATTCCTTTTATTTTACTGTTTGCACTTTATGTCCAGTTTCACGGGGATTTTGGGCCTGGCGGTGGTTTTCAGGCAGGCGTGATCTTTGCAGCAGCTATTATCCTGTATGCCATGTTGTTCGGCATGAGTAATGCACGTCGGGTTATTAATCAGTCATTTATTCGGTTCTTTGCTGCCATCGGTGTCCTGTTATACGGAAGTGTGGGTGTGATATCCCTGTTGAATGGGAAAAACTTTCTTGATTACAGTGCCCTATCTACCAACCCGGTTGCGGGCCAACATCTAGGCATACTATTAGTCGAACTGGGCGTGGGCCTAACGGTGGCGTCGGTTATGGTCATCATCTTTTTCAACTTTGAGGGCCGCAGAGAAAAATCACAGAACAAGGAGAATGAAAAAGCGTAATGTTGTTAGGGCTCTATAACTACTGGATTGTGGTGGTGTTGATGATGATCGGATTTTATATCGTTATCGCCCATGGCAATTTGATTAAAAAGATCGTTGGTCTAACTATTTTCCAAACGTCCGTTTTTATCTTTTATATCAGCATGGCTAAGGTAGACGGTGGCACCGCTCCCATTTTGGCCGAGGGGATAAGCCAATTTTCCAATCCTTTGCCGCATGTGTTGATTCTTACCGCAATTGTAGTCGGTATTGCCACGACAGCCGTTGGACTTGCGCTGGCCGTACGCATTAAAGAAGCCTATGGAAGTATCGAAGAAGAAGAAATACAAAAAAAGGACAATCTCGATTGCTAGCACATTTGCCGATTTTGCAGGTCATTGTACCGCTGATGGCGGCACCCTTGTGCCTGCTTTTAACACGGCCACGCCTGGTGTGGTTGTTTACCTTGATGGTGAGTGGTGCTGCCTTTCTGATAAGCGTCCTGCTGCTACAGCAGGTAATGGCTTCGGGTACTATTATATATGAACTGGGTGGCTGGGACGCGCCCTGGGGTATTGAATATCGCATTGATCGGCTCAATGCATTGCTGTTACTGATTATTTCAGCGCTCAGTACGGTTGTTCTACTTGCTGCCCATACCAGTATACGACAGGAAATTCCTGCTGACCGGCACACGTTATTTTATATTCTGTACCTCTTATCCCTGGCCGGATTGCTTGGCATTGTTGCGACAGCCGACGCTTTTAATGTCTTTGTTTTCCTGGAAATATCCTCCCTCTCTGCTTATGCATTGATCGCACTGGGCAAAGATAGACGTGCACTTTGGGCCTCTTATCAATATTTAATTATGGGCACCATTGGTGCCACCTTTATATTAATAGGGATCGGTTTGATGTATCAGATGACCGGTACCCTGAATATGGATGATCTCGCAAGGCGTTTACCAGAGGTGGCGCATACGCGAACTGTATTCACTGCTTTTGCCTTTGTAATCGTTGGCGTCTGTTTGAAGTTAGCCCTGTTTCCACTCCACCTGTGGTTGCCTAATGCCTATGCCTACGCACCCTCAATCGTGACGACTTTCTTGGCAGCAACGGCGACAAAAGTCGCCATTTATTTGCTTATTCGATTTACTTTCACGGTATTTGGTCTTTCTTTTTCTTTTACCGCTCTGCCTTTGCAGATCCTTTTCCTGTGGCTTGGTTTGGCGGGAATATTTGTGGCGTCAACGACAGCTATCTATCAAAAGAATATAAAACACCTGTTTGCTTACTCAAGTGTCGCTCAGATTGGGTACATGATAGTGGGTTTCAGTATAAGCACCGCGACCGGTCTAACAGCGACCTTGTTGCATGTGTTTAATCACGCCTTGATGAAAAGTGCGCTGTTTTTAGCCTTGGGTGCCGTGATGTACCGTATTGGCAGTGTTCAATTGAGTCAGTTTTATGGTTTAGGTCGTCAAATGCCATTTACCATGGCAGCCATCGTAATAGGCGGTTTAAGCTTGATCGGGGTGCCTCTAACGGTGGGTTTTGTCAGCAAGTGGTATCTGATCCTGGCCGCAATTGAAAATGGCTGGTGGCTGGTCGCAGTACTCATTCTACTGGGTTCCCTATTGGCCATTGTTTATGTGTGGCGCCTTGTTGAAGCGGCCTATTTTAAACCTCCGATAGCGGCTAACAACACCATTAAAGAAGCACCGCTGTCATTCCTGATTCCCATCTGGATACTGGTGATCGCTAACATTTATTTCGGGGTAGACACTCGTCTTAGCGTCGAGGTGGCGCAAGCCGCTTCCGAGGGTTTGTTTGGAGTGAGCCCATGAACCTTTCGCTGGAGTTGATGCTACAACTCAGCATCATCATGCCTCTATTGGCAACGGTGGGCATTATCGCGACAGGAAGTAAACCTAATCTGCGCGAGGGAGTGACTATTACCACCTCTATTTTGTTGCTCTATTTTGTGATGAACCTTTACCACGGTATCAAGCAAGGTGAGAGCATAAGTATACAATGGTGGGAACTTCTACCGGGCTTGCAGATAAGTTTTAGCGTTGAACCATTGGGCATGCTGTTTGCTTTAATTGCGAGTTTTCTCTGGCTCGTCACAACGGTTTATGCCATCGGTTATATGCGCAGCCACCACGAGCAGAATCAAACCCGATTCTATACTTATTTTGCCATCGCCATTGGCAGCGTGATGGGGATTGCCTTTGCCGGAAACCTGTTCACGCTGTTTATTTTTTACGAAGTGCTGACGTTGTCTACCTATCCATTGGTCACTCATGCGGGGACCGAGGAGGCAAAAAAAGGCGGACGTATTTATCTCGGTATATTGCTTGGCACTTCAATTGCGTTTTTCCTGATAGCGGTTGTCAGCACCTGGTTTGTGGCCGGCACATTGGATTTTAAACCTGGCGGTGTATTTGACTCGAATGTCAATATATCGGTCGCGGGTGTGATACTGGTGTTGTTTGTCTTTGGTATTGGCAAGGCCGCTATTATGCCGTTTCATCGCTGGCTACCTGCTGCAATGGTTGCGCCCACACCGGTTAGCGCACTACTACACGCTGTCGCCGTGGTGAAAGCCGGCGTCTTCACCATTTTAAAAGTATGCGTGCTTATCTTCGGCATTGATTTACTGTCAGTTCTACCAACCACGCAATTCTTACTCTATCTGGCAGGTGCATCTATATTACTGGCCTCACTGGTAGCCATGCGCCAGGACAATTTAAAAGCACGGTTGGCCTACTCAACTGTAAGCCAATTGGGTTATGTCACGCTCGGTGCATTGCTGGCAACTACTTCAGGCGTTATTGGTAGCTCGATGCATATAGCCATGCATGCCTTTGGTAAGATCACGTTGTTTTTTTGCGCAGGCGCCATCCTGGTTGCAGCACATAAATCTAAAATTAGCGAAATGCGCGGCCTTGGCCGACAGATGCCGGTCACCATGACCGCTTTTTTCATTGCCAGCCTCAGTATCATCGGTGTGCCACCCACCGGGGGCACCTGGAGTAAGTGGTTCCTGTTAATGGGTACCATGGAGGCGGAACAATGGATTCTTATGGCGGCACTCATGATCAGCTCTTTGCTGAACATCGCCTATTTATTACCAGTACCGTTTCGTGCCTTTTTCCCCGGTGCCGAGACGCCTTCTGCAAACGTCGGGATAAAGGAAGCACCGCTACCATCATTAATCGCCTTGTGCGTTACCACCATTGGTTGTGTGATCCTTTTTGTGTATCCACAACCCATATATGAAATCGCCAAGGCCATTTTAGCAACACCAGGATAGACTCATGGGAAATGAGAAAAAACATTTTTTTGATAACCCAAAAAATATAAAACGTATTCTATATATTCTCTACGGCTGTTGTGCGCTGCTTTTTGCGTTGGACTTTGTGATCCATCGCCACGTTATCCATAGCTGGGAAAACCTTTGGGGATTTTATCCGTTATATGGTTTTGTCGGTTGCGTCGTTCTAGTGCTGGTGGCTACCTGGATGCGGACTTTTCTCATGCGCCCGGAAAACTACTATGACAACGAAGGCAATACAGACCTTGATGAAAAGTCTGGTGCGGAAATAAATCCCGATTTGATTCGAAACAAAGGGAAGAAGTAGGGGGCATGATGTGGATGCTTGAGATACCCCCATTTATACCCTTTTTCGTTGGTGCCATGATTGCCGCGGTTACACGTGGCGTCTTGCGCAACGCGATCATGGTGGCAATCCCTGTGCTGAGTGCCATTCATCTCTGGATGGTTCCTGAAGGAATTCATTTACAGTTAGCCTTTCTAGATTATCAACTTACACCTTACCGCGCCGACAAGCTGAGCTTTATGTTCGGCTATGTATTTTATATTGCCGCGTTTATTGCCGTTGTCTACTCACTGCATGTTCGTGACACCACGCAACAGGTGGCAGCGATGATGTATGCGGGCAGTGGCCTGGGCGCTGTTTTCGCGGGCGATTTATTAACGTTATTTGTCTTCTGGGAATTGCTGGCATTTACTTCAGTGTTTCTGATCTGGGCACGGAGAACACAGCGTTCCTATGTCGCTGGTATGCGTTATCTTATTATTCAGGTCTTATCCGGCGTCATTCTTCTTGCGGGTGCATTATTTTATGGGGCTGAAAATGGCACTTTAGAGTTTGGCCATATTGGCCTAGAGGGTGTTGCTGGATGGCTAATCTTTATCGCCTTTGGCATAAAGTGTGCCTTTCCTATGGCACACAACTGGCTTACTGATGCCTACCCTGAGGCCACCGTCACAGGCACCGTTTTTCTCAGCGCGTTTACCACCAAAGTGGCCGTTTATGCATTAGCGCGTGGATACCCTGGCACGGAGTTGCTGGTTTATATTGGCGCGGCGATGACGTGTTTCCCCATCTTTTTCGCCGTTATTGAAAATGATCTGCGCCGAGTACTGGCCTACAGTCTCATCAACCAGGTGGGATTTATGGTAGTCGGCGTTGGAATCGGTACCGCGCTTGCCATCAACGGTGCGGTTTCACATGCTTTCAATGATGTTATTTTTAAAGGCTTGTTGTTTATGACCATGGGCGCGGTGCTCCATATGACCGGTCGTATCAATGGCTCAGATTTAGGTGGGCTCTATAAAACCATGCCGAAGACGACAGTACTGTGCATCGTCGGGGCCGCCTCTATTTCGGCTTTTCCCTTATTTAGTGGTTTCGTGAGCAAATCCATGGTGATGTCCGCGGCCCTGGAAGAGGGTTTTGGCTGGATATGGTTGATGCTGTTGTTTGCCTCTGCCGGCGTGTTTCATCATGCGGGTATTAAAATTCCCTATTTTGCCTTTTTCGCCCATGACTCAGGTATTCGTGCTAGTGACCCACCTAACAACATGTTGTTGGCGATGCTGATTGCAGCCGTACTTTGTATTGCTATTGGCGTTTATCCTTCGGCATTGTACTCGTTGTTACCCTACGACACGGGTTACGATCCTTATGACGCAACCCATGTATTAGCGCAAACCCAGTTGCTGTTCTTCTCGGCACTGGCCTTTGTCTGGCTTAACCTTAGAGGGATTTATCCCCCTGAATTACGATCCACAAATCTGGATTTTGACTGGATCTATCGCCGAGCTTTTCCAGTCGCATTACAAAATATGTTCTCCATTATATGGAAGACCGACAGCACTTTACGTCAGGCGTTTCTCTTGAGACTGAACTGGTGTCTGACATTTCTTTCTCAAAGAATCGGCGGAGAAAGTCGTTTACTTTCACGCACTTATCCTGCTGGAAGTATGGTTATGTGGGTTGCAGTGATTCTTGCTACTTATTTATTTCTTAGTTTTATTACGCATTAAAACCGTTTTTTAAGGACGCGGATTTTTGCTTCGTTGTACGTTGTATTAACGGACCGGGTGTTTTCTAGGAATTTATGTTTCAGTTTGTAATGGCAACCGCCCGCGAATCGTTGCCGTTGTCTGGGCACGGCCAATTTCACGTTTTGCCCGCATTGCGAAAACTGCCGCCGCTTCCGCACCCCGTGCTGCGCACGCTTGCAAATCGTCGGCTATTCTAACTTGCTTGTGTGGGAGTAAGAGGGATTGGGCTAAGTATCGAACGCCACACGAATTCCTGCAAAAACGTGTCGTTTCTCAGGCGTGTAAAAGTTACGAAAGGTAGTGCGGCGGACTGGTACCGGCGTATGAAGGCTCGCACCGCGAAGTGTGTAGTGATTTCCGTCGAACCAGGGCTGAGAGTAGCCGTCATAGGGGTAAGCCCGATACTTGGGGTAGGGGAAAAATGTGTTTTCGCACCATTCCCAAGCCTGGCCGGGTGCACACGCTCCGCTCGTCGCTGATAGCTCCCACTCCAACTCGTGTGGTAATCGACCGCCCGCATATTTTGCAAACGCCTGGGCCTCGTACCAGTTAATCCCGGATAGTGTCGCATCACTGTCTAGACTGACAGGACCGGTAGCGGTGACAGCGTACCAGGCACCTTCGCTTTTTTGTCGCCAACTGTTGGGCGACTCCACTTGTGCTTGCTGCAACCAACGCCAACCGTCTTCGCTCCACCATTCCTGATTTTGGTATCCATCGGCGCCCATGAAGCCAAGGTATTCACTGTTTGTGACGGCACGCGTTGCGATGGCAAAGCTGTCGATATGGGTATTCCAAGGCGGCCGCTCATTGTCGTAGGCAATGTGCTCGTCGTGGTTTCCGAACTCGAATCGATCGGCAGCGAATGTCTTGCTGGGAGCACTATAAGAAACAGGGGTTACGGGATTCAATTTGACAGCATCCCACGAACATTGCAGTGCCCGTTGCTGAAGAATTTGCTGCATGGTCTCAAAATGCTGGCTGTGGTGTTGTAGTAAAAAGTGCAGCAGATACTTGCTCTTTAATAAGTGATGGTCGACACCATCTTCAATCAGTCGGTTGAGAATTTGCCTGTTTTCAAGGAACCGGTGACTGGACCATTCAATGAGCTCCTGTTTACGTGGCAATCGTCTTGCACGTTCTTTCTTCGGGCTTAGTTCAGGAAAGTACAGGTCTTTATCTTCTTTGGTGAGCGAGTTGTCACCCAGAACCTGTTCGTACGACCAATAGGTATCAATAAACGCGCAGTGACCAAGGTGCCACGCCAACGGACTCAGGTCAGGGTGAAATTGTTGATAGCAATCCTCGTCCGGTGTTCGCTGAACGACGGTTACAAGTCGTTGTTGGCATTCAGCCAACTCATCCAGCAACTCGAAGCTCATAGTGTTTTAAATTTCGGCTCGCCGTCTTTAGTGAGCATCAGCATGTGCTGCTCGGGAATCGACAACCAGTTTTTTGATTTGGTTAACGCTTCTGAAGCAACCAATTTCCCTCCGGGAAAATCCGGCTCATTGGTGCAGTAATAAAGACTTGGAGGTTCGCCGTTAATGGCATAGCGCGTCGCAATGATCCGGTCTTTATCTGCTATGACAATGTTCAGTAACAATCTTACGTCACCAGCCCATTTGTTAAGGAGCTTGAGCAGTTGCTCAATAGCGATTTCCAGATCATCGTTTTGCATCAACTGTTGGCGCAGTAATGCGAATATGTATTCGGAGTCAGTGCTTCCGTGGATGGTCTTTTCACACTCGGTCGTCAGGGCGTGTCGAATGTGATGGCGGAGCGTCTCACCAAACTGATCGATATAGCCGTTGTGAGTAAAGATTAAATCGTCGTTGCAGAATGGCTGGGTGTTTGCGTGAGATACATCAGTTTGCCGAGTGGCGCTGCGCACATAGGCTAGCCATAAGTCAGTTGATAGTACCTGCCCGAGACCCGCCAGATTGGGATCGGTCCAGATTGGCATGGGGTTGGTATAAGTTACAGGAGTACTGTTTTCGGAATACCAGCCGAAACCAAAACCGTCAGCGTTCAGCTTCGCTTCCTTCATTTCTCTGGGAGCCGACGCCTGGTCCATCAGACTGTGCGATGGCGAGAGCAGGAACCGCTCCAGCTGGATGGTGGGGCCAAGATAGGCAGCAATTCGGCACATATAGTCAATATACCGCATCGTGATATTGACTCAATGCAAACTGAAGGAAAGAACGTTTACGTTCTTTTGTTGTCTTTCTTTATTACAGTTTTATGTAGGTATCAATCGCCAACTACTGGATTTAAAAGAAATAATACCATTCGGTAAGGGTGGTTATTGTTAGGTGGTTGAAAGTTAAGGTTTAACGGATGTTAATATCGAGATAGAAAAACGATCAAAAATAGAAAATAGAAACAGGAAAAAAACCTAATGGAGGAGAAGCATGGATATGCAGGCGTGTTCACCCGCTGCTGAAGCGTCAAGATTGATGGTAACGCAGTTGCTGGCTCAGGATCCTGTCAGTGAGTTGGCGCGCGACGTAAGGGAAGGACTGTCGCAACCTCAAAAATTTTTACCGCCAAAATATTTTTACGATGAGCATGGATCATGGCTCTACGACAAAATCTGCCAGGTCCCTGAGTATTATCCCGCCCGCACCGAAGAGGCGCTGCTTGCACAAAAAGCCGAGGAGATCATCGGGCAGGTGCGCCCTGAAACAATACTTGAGTTGGGTAGTGGCACCTCTCATAAAACCACGCATCTACTGAATGCCTGCGAATCCAAGGATTGCTATGCGCACTATCTACCGTTGGATGTTTGCGAGGAAATGTTGATTGATGCAGGCAATCGACTACTGGACAAATATCAGTGGCTGAATATCAAGGCGCTGGTTGGTGACTACTCCGAGGGTTTTGACAGCGTGCCGAGCAGTGACGGCACACGATTATATGTTTTTTTAGGTGGCACCCTGGGTAATCTTGACGACGTCGAGGCATTGGAGTTTCTAAAACGTTTACGCGCAATCATGGGCGAAGACGACTACCTTCTTTTAGGTGCAGATCGTGTAAAAGACAGGGATGTACTGCACGCGGCATATAACGATTCTCAGGGGTACACCGCGGAATTTAATCGCAACGTACTCCGTGTCATAAATCGGGAGTTGGGCGGTAAATTTGATCCAGAGGCTTTTGAACACCGTGCATTTTTTAATGAAGAGAAATCCCAGATTGAGATGCACCTTTACTCCCTTCATCCACAGACAGTTCGAATAGAAGATCTGGGCATGGAGGTTTCGTTCGATCAAGGGGAGTCAATTCACACAGAAATAAGCCGCAAGTTCACTCCGGATTCGTTGGATGCCCTGACCGCATCTGCAGGACTGACACTGGAAGAACATTTCGAGCCCGAAAATGGCTATTTTTCCCTGGCACTTATGCGCCCAACGGATTTTGACTAAGTATTTTAAGTAATTTATTAATTTCGAATATATTGACATAGATAGCCGCTGAGTTATCCTGCGCCTGCATGCCCGATTCGGGCGGCGGTTTAGCAGGAGATAGCGACCATATGTTTAAGCAGTTTGCGCAGCAGTTACCCGAAGGTTGGGATAATTTTTCTGGTTTTTTTGCCGCTTTGGGCGATCCTACCCGTCACAAGATCCTCATGATTTTCGAGCCCGAAGAAGAAATTTGCGTAAACGAAATTGCCGCAGTTTTTGACATCAGTCGCCCAGCCATATCCCATCATCTGAAAGTCCTTCGTAACGCCAATGTTCTAACCTGTGAAAAACGCGGGAAAGAGGTTTACTACAAAGTGAACTATGAATATTGCACCAAGGTGCTTACACTGACGCAACACTTTGCAGAGAAGGGTGCAACCGGACTGCAAGAAGGAAATGCCGCAGCCTGAGCTGCCGATCAACGAGAGTTAAAGCACTCACGTAACCGGATTCAGTGTGTAAGGGCTGTTTTAAAACCGACAGTCGACGGAAATAAAAACACTGGAACCAACCCACCCAACCAAGCTGGCACCCAAACGCGAAATATTCGCCTGGGCGATGTATGACTTTGCCAACTCGGGTTACACCACTGTCGTACTAACTGCCATTTTCAATGCCTATTTTGTTGGCGTTATCGCCGCGGGTGCGGGTAACGGACGCGCAACTTTATACTGGACGTTGGCAATGTCCATCGCCAATGGCCTGATCCTGCTCACTGCACCAATCATAGGCGCCATTGCAGACTTCGGTGCGCACAAGAAAAGATTTCTTGCGGTGACAACGGTTGGTTGTGTCACGTTCACTGCGTTGCTTTCTCTGGCGGGACCTAGCGATATGGCGCTTGCCATGACCTTGGTGATCCTGGCCACTGTTATGTTTAGCGCCGGTGAAAATCTCATTTCCGCATTTCTGCCCGAAATCGCACCGCCAAAGGACATGGGTCGTATCTCGGGGTATGGCTGGTCACTTGGATACTTCGGTGGTCTGCTGGTGCTGGCAATGTGTCTTGCCTATGTGTCCTGGGCTGAAGGCCGTGGACATAGTGCCAGCCAGTACGTGCCCGTCACCATGCTTATTACTGCCGGCATGTTCGCCTTTGCCGCTACGCCTACCTTTCTTTGGTTGAGAGAGCGTGCGACTGAAAGTGTATTGCCCGAAGGAGAGCATTACCTGGTAATGGGATTTCGGCGTGTAAAACATACCTTGCATGAAGCGACGCGTTTCCAGGATCTATTTCGTTTTCTTATCACCCTCACCGTTTTCCACAGCGGCATCTATACCGTCATCGTACTGGCGGCAATCTACGCACAGCAGGTAATGGGATTCAGTACGCAAGACACGATAGCCATGATTCTGGTGGTCAATGTCACTGCCGCGATTGGTGCGTTCGTCTTTGGTTGGCTGCAAGATCGAATGGGTTCCGTTAAAACACTGGCATTTACACTACTAATATGGATCGTCGCTCTGGTGATTGCTTACTTTAATACAGATCGCGCGGTGTTCTGGTTGGTCGCAAACTTGATCGGTCTAGCCTTGGGTTCAAGCCAGTCTGCAGGCCGTGCACTCATCGGCCAGTTTTCTCCTCCCGGACGCTCAGCAGAATTTTTCGGTCTGTGGGGGCTGGCGGTAAAGCTGGCAGCGATCATTGGCCCCTTTAGCTACGGTCTGATTACATTCATCAGCCAGGGCAATCACCGCTTGGCGTTATTATCAACTACAGCGTTCTTTGTTTTAGGTTTGATGCTTCTGGTTACCGTCAACGAAACCCGTGGTCGCCAGGCAGCAGAGGTGGTTGAAAGCTGAGCACCCGGTGCCATTAATAAGGCACGTGGTTTTTGGAAATTCCAGATGGTCTTCATAAGTATCGTGTTGTCGTTATTGCTTGGATGGATTGGCTCACGCCGATTGATCACTAGTGTCGAAAAAGCAAACGTCACTGATTGGGGTAACAAATGGTTAAATCGCCTGGATGGCCTCAATCGAATTTTTTGCCATAAGTTCCACGGACTTCAGGGTGAAACGCTGAAGTTGCCTGCCGAGGGTGGTGTGCTGGTGGCCGCCAACCACCTGTCAGGGCTCGATCCACTGCTTCTCATAGCCTCGAGTGACCGGCCACTTCGTTTTCTTATCGCACGGGAGCAGTATCAGCGCTGGTGGTTAAACTGGTTATTTCGTGCCGCTGGTTGTATTCCAGTGGAGCGTTCACGCAAACCACAAGCCGCTCTTCTAGCCGCCAGAGAGGCTTTGGAGGATGGCGAGGTAGTAGCGCTATTTCCACATGGCACCATACATCTGGATCATCATCCACCGAAAAAACTCAAGCGTGGTGTATTTTGGTTAGGTCAGCGTACGGGAGCGCCGATATATCCCGTGCGGATAGATGGCGTACGCGGAAAAGGATTCACGGTGCTATCCGTCTGGATCCCTAGCCGTGCTCGCATCACAAGTTATACTGAGATCAAATGCGAGGGGCAGGAGGAAGACTTCTGTCTCAACCAACTGCAGGACAAAATTACTCTCTCGGTTTGAACGCTTAAAGCAACCGGAAGTGGTCATGGCCGGGAACCACGCCAGGATGTACGTGGTCAATCAATAATAACGATTTAGTTTACATGGAGTTCGCATGGAGCTGGAGGCATTCGCTAAAACCTTCAACCTGATCATCGTGGTCATGGGATGGGCAGCAGGCATCGTTATGCTCGTACTGTTCATCATGTTCTTACAGGACATTTTCCAGAAGGAACATTCCGTTCGTCGTAATTTTCCCGTCATCGGACGGTTGCGTTACTTCATGGAGGATATGGGTGTATTCCTCCGTCAATATTTCTTCGCAAACGATCGTGAAGAACAGCCCTTTAACCGCGCAACACGTACCTGGGTATACAAAACTGCCAAAGGTGTAGGTGGCATGATCGGCTTTGGTTCCACCAATGACATGCGTGAACCGGGCACAGTCATATTCGTCAATTCACCGTATCCCCAACTTGAAGACGATTGTCAGCCTAGTCCGCCGATCTCTATTGGCGGTTACGTAGGAGATCAGGCATTTGTCGCACGACGTATCGTTAATATCTCTGGCATGAGCTATGGGGCGTTGTCTTCGGTCGCGATTAAGGCATTGGTGCGAGGTGCTACGGCCTCAGGATCCTGGATCAATACCGGCGAAGGCGGTTTATCTCCGTATCATCTGGAGCGAGATTGTGATCGCATTTATCAGATCGGCTCAGCGAAGTACGGCGTGCGAGATGAGCAGGGCAAACTCAGTGATGAGCGATTAAAAGACGCAGCTCAGCACGTTAATGCCTTTGAGATAAAGCTGGCCCAGGGCGCGAAGCCTGGCAAGGGCGGCATACTTCCGGCGGTAAAAGTTACTGAAGAAATCGCGAGAATACGTGGCATTCCTGCTCATACCGCTTCACGCAGTCCCAATCGGCATATAGACATATCTTCTCCGGATGATTTGCTGGACATGGTGCAACGCGTTCGAGATGTCACCGGTCGCCCGGTTGGATTCAAGACCGTCATTGCCGACGGCAGTTATCCACGTTTGTTGAGTGAGGCCATATTGCGTCGTGGCATCGACAGTGCGCCTGACTTCATAACGATCGACGGTGGTGACGGAGGTTCGGGTGCAGCGCCGCAGGCATTGGCCGACCACGTTGGTTTGCCGCTAAGCGAGGCCTTGCCGATTGCTGTGGACGTGTTGATGGAGGCCGGGCTCAAGGATCGTATAAGAGTGATTGCATCCGGACGTCTGGTGACTTCTGCGCGAGCTGCGTGGGCGTTATGTGTGGGGGCGGATTTCGTGAACACGGCGCGTGGGTTCATGTTCGCCTTGGGTTGCATTCAGTCGTTGCAATGCAACAAGGACACATGCCCAACCGGCATTACCACGCACAATAAGCGCTTACAGAAAGGCCTGGCACCTGAAGACAAGGGGCGACGCGTTGCGAAGTATTCCCTGGGTATGAACCACGAGCTGGATCTGTTGGCGCATTCGTGCGGATTACGTCATGCGCGGGAATTCAGGCGCCAACATGTTCGCATGGTACAAATGGCCGGGAAAAGCATTCCACTATCCGAGTTATACCCTTATCCTAAAGCGAATCGCTGACCTGGCTTAGCGCATAAAAAGCCTTGAAATGGGTGGGCCCTTGCCCCACTTGTTAGATAACAAAAACCCGTGTTTTTAAGGCACTTTCTATGCGAATGGATAAATTAACCGCGAAGTTCCAGCAGGCTCTGGCCGATGCCCAAAGTCTGGCTGTCGGTCGTGATCACCAATTCATTGAGCCGATCCACGTCATGGCTTCCTTGCTGGATCAGGATGGTGGTAGTACTCGCCACCTGTTGTCGTCTACCGACATCAATGTTGATGCCCTTCGGTCAAAAGTCAGTGAGACCCTCGATCGCATTTCTGCCGTAGAAGGTGCCGGTGGAGATATCCATATTTCAAATGCCCTTGCCGGTTTGATGAACCTGACCGACAAGTATGCCCAGAAACGCGGCGATCAATATATTTCAACCGAGCTCTTTGTGTTAGCCGCCCTGGAAGACAAAGGTGAGCTCGGTGGCTTATTAAAAGAAGCTGGTGTATCGCGTGGCGCCATTGAACAGGCAATCGAGGCCATGCGTGGAGGACAGAAAGTGGATGATCCAAACGCTGAAGAAAGCCGGCAGGCGCTGGAAAAATATACCGTTGATCTCAATGAACGTGCGGAGCAGGGCAAGCTGGACCCGGTGATTGGGCGCGACGATGAAATACGTCGCTCAATTCAGGTATTGCAGCGTCGCACAAAAAACAATCCTGTACTGATCGGCGAACCCGGCGTTGGTAAAACCGCGATTGCTGAGGGTCTGGCGCAGCGCATTATCAATGGTGAGGTACCGGAAGGTCTCAAGAACAAACGCGTACTATCGCTCGACATGGGTGCTCTTATCGCTGGTGCAAAATTCCGTGGTGAATTTGAGGAACGACTGAAAGCCGTACTAAATGATCTTGCCAAGCAGGAAGGTCAGGTCATCCTCTTTATTGATGAACTTCATACCATGGTCGGAGCCGGCAAGGCCGAAGGTGCCATGGACGCGGGCAATATGTTGAAGCCAGCATTAGCGCGCGGTGAATTGCATTGCATAGGTGCGACCACGCTGGATGAGTATCGCAAGTACGTGGAAAAAGATGCCGCACTGGAACGTCGTTTTCAGAAGGTACTGGTCGATGAACCTACAGTTGATGACACCATCGCTATTCTGCGTGGCCTCAAGGAAAAATATGAGATCCATCATGGTGTTGATATCACTGATCCCGCCATTGTTTCTGCAGCAACGATGTCGCATCGATACATTACCGATCGCCAGTTGCCAGACAAGGCAATCGATCTGGTGGATGAAGCCGCGTCCCGAATACGCATGGAAATTGATTCCATGCCAGAGGCGATGGACAAGCTCGATCGACGTCTGATCCAGTTGAAGATCGAACGGGAAGCATTAAAGAAAGAATCCGATGAGGCGTCTCGTAAGCGTCTCGGCTCACTCGAGTCAGAGGTCAGCAAACTAGAAAAGGAATATTCGGATCTTGATGAGGTATGGAAGTCGGAGAAAGCGGCAGTTCATGGCACTCAACATATTAAGGAAGAAATGGATCGTGCACGACTAGATTTGGAAACGGCGCGACGCGCTGGTGATTTGGCACGCATGTCCGAACTACAATACGGCCGCATTCCTGAACTGGAAAAACAGCTTGAGACTGCCAGTGCTGCAGAAGGTAAAGAATTAACATTATTGCGAAATGCGGTGACCGAAAATGAAATCGCCGAAGTGGTTTCGCACTGGACCGGAATCCCGGTCTCCAAGATGATGGAAGGTGAGCGCGAGAAACTTTTACGCATGGAAGAGGTCTTACACGAGCGAGTAATTGGGCAGGATGAGGCAATCACCGTCGTGTCCAATGCAGTACGTCGTTCGCGCGCCGGTTTGTCTGAACCAAATCGTCCCTACGGCTCGTTTCTGTTTTTAGGGCCAACGGGTGTTGGTAAGACCGAGTTGACCAAGACCTTGGCGGCATTTCTGTTTGATTCCGAAGACGCGATGGTACGCGTTGATATGTCGGAATTCATGGAGAAGCACTCTGTAGCACGACTGATTGGTGCCCCACCTGGATACGTCGGATATGAAGAGGGTGGTTATCTTACCGAAGCGGTTCGTCGCAAACCCTATTCAGTCATTCTTCTGGATGAAGTCGAGAAGGCCCATCCGGATGTGTTTAATGTGCTGTTACAGGTACTGGATGATGGGCGTCTGACCGATGGTCAGGGCAGAACGGTAGATTTTCGTAATACGGTAATCGTGATGACATCTAACCTGGGTTCTCATGCAATTCAGGAGCTGGCAGGTGAAGAGAATTACGATCAAATGAAAGCGGCTGTTATGGAAATAGTGACCAGTCATTTCCGTCCGGAGTTTATTAATCGTATCGACGAGCTGGTGGTGTTCCATCCGTTGCAAAAAGATCAGGTACACGCAATTGCCAATATACAGGTACAATACCTACGCAATCGTCTGGCAGGCCGCGAAATGGGTCTGGAATTGACAGAAGCTGCTTTAGACAAGATTTCTGAGGCCGGCTTCGATCCAGTTTATGGTGCGCGACCGTTGAAGCGTGCCATTCAGCAAGCGATAGAGAATCCATTGGCGCAGGAAATTCTAAGTGGCAAGTTCGGTAGCGGTGAAGTCATTAAGGCCGATGTTCGCGACGAGGAATTTGTATTCGAGAAAGGGCAGGCAGCACCCGATACGGAAGTCGCCTGACACGAGTTTATTTATTTGAGGAATCGAATGTTTGATATGTTTCGCGCCCCACGCTGGGGGTCTGTTTTAGTTGCAACGCTTGTTGTGACCTTGGCCGCCGGCACGTTTGTTGGCATACCGTCTACCGTTAAGGCGCAAGCGCCATTAGCAGTGAGCCCTCCGAACTTCGTCTCGGTTGTTAAGAAAGCTATGCCGGCAGTGGTCAATATCTCGACCAGTCGCGTGGTTCAATCAAAAGGCAGATCACAATTACCGTTCTTTAGTGACCCTTTTAATATCCAGCCGTTTGGTGATCCGTTTGGTCAGGAGCCCAAGAAACGCCGGGAAGGTAGCCTGGGTTCTGGAGTCATCGTTGATCCGACTGGATATATCGTTACCAACAACCACGTCGTCGCCAAGGCAGAAGAGATCAAGGTTGTTTTAAGCGACAAGCGCGAATTCAAAGGCAAAATCATCGGCACGGACCCGAAGACCGATATCGCTGTAATCAAGATCAAAGGTAATAACCTGCCGACATTGCGTTGGGGCGACTCCGACAAGCTTGAAGTAGGTGGTTATGTATTAGCCATCGGTAGCCCGCTCGGTCTAAGTCAGACGGTTACCATGGGTATCGTCAGCGCCAAAGGGCGCGCCAATGTCGGTATTGCCGACTATGAAGATTTCATTCAGACAGACGCTGCCATTAATCCCGGTAATTCCGGCGGGGCGTTGGTAAACACCAAAGGCGAGGTTGTCGGTATCAACACTGCAATCTTTTCCCGTTCTGGTGGCAGCATGGGTATCGGCTTTGCTGTGCCAAGTAACATGGCGCGCAGTGTTATGGCCGAACTAATCAAACACGGCAAGGTGACACGCGGTTGGTTTGGTGTATCGATACA
>CAJICK010000146.1_pt1 | contig 29783 bp, 29 predicted proteins | sample 9199621 | NCBI WGS metagenome assembly CAJICK01 (sample SAMEA7708342, study PRJEB35096) | sediment metagenome | biome: marine neritic benthic zone biome [ENVO:01000025]; feature: sediment [ENVO:00002007]; material: shallow marine sediment [ENVO:03000034] sea grass bed [ENVO_01000059] ... | reverse complement strand
GCACCGTCAGCCAGTGAATCCCGGGTTACCACGTCAAAATTGAAACGCATGGCGTCGGCTTCGATACAAGCCAAAGCACCGATCTCCAGCCACACCTTATTCACCCGGCTATAGTGTTGCACCGCCGCCTGCTCCTCGAGTGTACGTAAAATGCTTTCACATACGGTCATCTCGTGCATCAGTGTATCCTCGACCCATAAATCGCATAGGAATCGGCCGTGCTAATCCACAATCCTAACTGCCGGTGCTATCTGTCTTCGCCGCGGCTCTGTGGGTACCGCGTAACGGGTAAAGTAACCAATATTCAGATTATCGCGATTCTTTAATCCGAATCATTGGATAGCGACCGCTGGTTTATTCAGCTGCGTTTCTGATCCATGCAGTCGCCGCTGGATCTCCCGCCTGATCGACTCACCGACCGCAACTATTGATTGCCGTGTCGGTGTAAAGGCACATGCTGGTTCACCTGTTTCCAGGCCATACAAAGTTATATCGGGTGGCAGAATATTAACTGCCTGTCCAAGGGCCAGGGCTTCGGCAACACCGAACGCGTGACTCGACAAATTCTTGTGGTTCACTAGTAGCTGTTCTTTATTCAAGCGAACTACCCTACCTTTTTCACCGCCCTCCACAGCATCCACAATTATTGCCAGCTGCGCTTCTTTGATCAGTTCCAGTAAGGTAGCGCCCGGGCGGTCACTGCTCGCCAGGCTGATCTGACCCGGGGCCAAAGATTCCAACTGGACTTCATTAGTCAGGTGCTCGATAACCTGCCAACCAAACCGGTCCGCTCCTTGTGGTGACCCCACGCCGACAACTGTTACCCTGGCCGTCAACGATTCACCTTAAGCTTGAGAAAGTGCGTGGCGCAGGAAATACAGGGATCATAATTGCGAATCACGGTCTCGGCCCTGAGCCGTAACGCGTCATCGTCCCGATCGAGACCAAACGCTTCCAGGGAGGTACGCAAATCCTGTTCGATACGGGCCTGGTTCTGACTGGTGGGCGGTACGATGATCGACTTGAGCACATGACCGTCATCATCAAGCTCGTAGCGATGCCACAAGATTCCCCGGGGCGCCTCGGTACAACCGAATCCCGTACCCGCTTTTGTACTGACCGACACCGACGTCTCCTGCGGGATTTCATAATCCTGCAGGATTCTTACTGCCTCGCTCATGGCGTAATACAATTCCACTGCACGAGCAATGATGCTGTGGAACATGTTTTGACTGGGAAACGAGATACCGGTTGCCTCAAGAATCTGCTTCACCTTCTTGGGCAATTTGTCCTGATTCAAATTCAATCTGGCCAGGGGGCCCACCAGGTAGGGCTGGTCATGCAATGTGGAATGCAATGATGTTGAATGCGGTACATGGAACTCGCTGAAATGTTCCTGATATTCACTGATGGGGATGTCCAAGCCATCCGATGAAACGATATTGCCTTCATTCATCGGGTATTCCGTGGGATGACGTAAGGCAACACTGGTGAACTGTTGCGTGTCTTCCGGCAGGTCCAGGCCCGCAAGCCATTCCACCAGGGCCTCGGCTTGAGGCAGGGCCTCCGTGAAATCTTTCAACAAGGCTTGTACGTCTTGTTTGGCCGGTGCACTGAAAAAACCGCCGACGCAAGCACCAACCGGATGCACGGAACGGCCGCCAATCAATCTCAACAGGCGATTGCCGAGTGCCTGCAAATGTAAACCACGTCTGACTTCATCCGGGTACTTCTCCGCCAAGGCGATGCCGTTTTCAAACCCGAGAAAATCCGGTGCCGCCAGCAAATGGATGTGAAGCGCATGACTTTCAATCCACTCACCGCAATACATCAATCGACGCATCTCCCTTACCCAGGGACCGGGTGTCACTCCAAAAATACTTTCGATCGCGTGAACTGCACTCATCTGATAGGCGACCGGACAAATACCGCAAATGCGTGCAACCGTATCCAGCACATCGGTATAGGAGCGGCCTTCCAGAAACTTTTCAAAAAATCGTGGCGGTTCGTAGATCCGTAGATGAAGCTGGTCAATTTGACCATCTTTAATTTCCAGCTCCAGCGCACCTTCCCCTTCAACACGGGCCAGCACCGGCACCTCGATTCTGATTTCTTTTTTATCGGCCAAGATCGCTACCTCATTCCTTGGGATTGTTCAGCTTTTCAGCCGCAGCCAGGTATTCCGGTGCATGGTTATTGATAAAAAGAAACCGCTTTGCGATCGCAGCTGGCAGTAAACCGAATCCCTCCAGGCGCCGGCTGAATGAATCGGTATTGATATTTTCCGCGGGTCCGTAACAGGCATAACAATCACGCCCCACCTGCGGACAAATTGCCCCGCAACCGGTGCGGGTGACTGGCCCCATGCAGGGCACCCCCTTGGTCACCATGACACATATATTATGGTGTCGTTTACAGTCGAGGCAGACTTTATCGGCGTCATTCAACGGTGTGACACCAAACAGCAGGTCACGTACCGCTTTTAGGACCTGTTGCCCATTAACGGGGCAACCCCATAATTCCAGATCAACGGTGACATGGTCCCGAATCGCCGTCGAGCTTGCCAGGGTGCTTATATACTCCGGCTGCGCGTAAATCGCCCGAACCCAATCATCTGTATTCGCCAGATTACGCAATGCCTGCAAGCCACCGGTTGTGGCACAGGCACCAATGGTCACCAGGTATTGACTGTTCTCGCGAATACGCTGGATTCGGTCCTGGTCTCCCGATGTCGTAACGCTGCCTTCAACGAAGGCTATGTCCACTTTGGCCTCTGCCTCAACCGGCCCGGCTTCTGCGAAATGAACAATATCGACCAGACCGGACAAGGTAAGCAGGTCCTCGCCTGCGTTGATAAAGGCCAGCTGACACCCGTCACAGGAAGCGAATTTGTGAACAGCAACCGTTGGCTTCATCTTTAAAACCCTTTGACTCCGAACAGAGTTTTGATCTCCGGGTAATTGAACACCGGACCGTCCTTGCAAATAAACTTGTCGCCGTACTGGCAATGGCCACAACGTCCCAAGGCACATTGCATATTACGTTCCATGCTTAACCACAGGGCATGCTCGTCGACCCCCTGCTCCAACATGTATGCTGCCACCACTTTCATCATGCCTTCCGGACCGCACATCATGACAACAGAGCGGTGTTTCTCATACTCCAGTTCATTAAATAAACCGGTGACCGGCCCAACATGCCATGGCCAGATCGGTTCTCCGGCATCCGCGGCCAACAGTACTTTGGTGTCCGGCACCTGGCGCCATTGGTCGTATCGTTCCGCCCAAATGAGATCTGCGGAATGTTTAACACCTTGTACGATATTGATGGTTCCGTAACGCTCTCGTCGACGCATCATGTAATTAATTACCGACACTACCGGTGCACAACCCAATCCCCCGGTAACCACCACAACATCACGCTGTTCTATTTGTGGCAGCGGCCATCCGCGTCCGAAAGGTCCGCGAATACCGATACGATCGCCGGCAGATAAGCGGGATAGTCCCTGGGTCACACGGCCCACAATACGGATGGTGTGGTCAAGTATATGTTCGTCGACGGGATCAGAAACGATTGATATCGGCACCTCACCCACTCCGTAGAGATACAGCATGTTGAACTGCCCGGGTTCGAAGATGTACGAGGCCTGGATCGCTGGATCTGTGAATCTTAAACGCAGGGTAAACAAAGTGGGCGATTCATCAACACGCTCAATTACCTCGGCTTCACAGGGAACATTATGTTTACCGATCATCCGCTTTCTCCACTGATCGCTGCGATTTCTTCGGTAATATCAATGCCAACCGGACACCAGGTAATACAGCGTCCACAACCAACACAACCGGAGCGTCCATACTGGTCGTGCCAGCTTCCCAGTTTGTGGGTTAACCACTGTCGATACCGCTTGGGTGTATCGGCCCGAATGGTTAAGCCATGGATATAACTATGACCCTGTGTAAAACAGGAGTCCCATTGCCGATAGTGTTCACTGCTGTTTCCATCCAGTGCCGCATTCTCGTCTTCGCGATAACAGAAGCAGGTTGGACAAACGGCGGTACAATTACCACACGATAAGCAGCGTTCACCGATCGCTTGCCAGCGTTCGTGTTCAAGATTATCAAATAGAAGATCTTTCAGATTGCGTGAAGGCAATTGTCTTTGCTGTTGCGCGGCTCCCTGTATTAACTCGGCTGCGATCTCAAGCTGCTCTTTTCCAGCCTCAGCCGTAGGCAATCGCTGCATCAGTTCCAATCCCCGATCGCTGCGTCCTTCGACAATAAAACCTTCATCCAGCTCGGATAAGGCGATGTCATAACCGTACTTTACCTGTGGTCCGTCACCGGTCGACGCACAGAAACAGGTTGCTGCCGCATGTGTACAATTCACCGCGACCAGGAACAGTCGTTCGCGTCGTGCCAGATAAAAGGGATCTTTATTTTGCGCGTGGAGGAAATGCTGATCCTGAATATACAAAGCGGCAATATCACAGGCGCGTGCCCCGATAACGGCAAGGGGTTCGATTTCAGGCTCGTTACTCGTAAAGCGGATTTCGCCATTGGCGTCACGCTGGCAACGCCACAATTTTTCCTGGGAGGCGAACGTAAGTGGTTTGATTGCTTGTGGACCGTTGGCCAGGCAAAATATCGTTGATGTTCGGACTGGCTTAACTGGTAGTGCCCGGGCGATTGTGTGTCGGTGTAGCCACTCGGCAATTGACTGGAAGCAGTCAAGGTATCGTAGACGATAGCGCCATCTTTGACCTGCGGGCCAACACATCGATGCCCCATATCCTGCAAGGCCCTGATTAAGGAATCCAGATCTTCGCGTGCAAGAAAGCGGATGGCTCACTCCTCCTTGATAGTTTTATTCCGGACTATCTATACGACCGTAAATAAGTATATCAACTCCTGATCCAGTAGCACGACAAGTATTCCGGCGGGGCCGTGAGGGTAAATATCCAGGGAAACGATTTATTGTGTGGCTCGGAATTCGCACTCACTACGAACCAAACTAAAAAGGGCCCTCGTATGAGGGCCCTTTTTAGTTTGGCGCGCCCGGAAGGATTCGAACCTCCGACCACCTGGTTCGTAGCCAGGTACTCTATCCAGCTGAGCTACGGGCGCAAAACGAGTATTTCTTGGGCGGCGAATTATCACGAAGCGGGCTGCCGCGGTCAAGGAAAGGATATGGCGGAGAGAGAGGGATTCGAACCCTCGATGGAGCTATTAACCCCATACTCCCTTAGCAGGGGAGCGCCTTCAGCCTCTCGGCCATCTCTCCTTGCGAAAACGCGGCAAGGATACCTGCTGGGTAATATCAGGTAAAGGAAGGGCCGCGCCGACTTAGCCCTCGCCGCTAGCGCGTTCCTCTTTGATTCTCTCGTAGATTTCTTCTCGATGAACGGGTACATCTTTGGGTGCATTGATCCCCAGGCGGACCTGGTTTCCTTTCACCCCCAAAACAGTCACCTGAATCTCATCACCAATATTAAGTGTCTCTCCAATACGACGCGTTAAAATCAGCATCTTGCTGTTCTCCTTTTATTACAGTCCAATGCCCTTGCTTGGGCAGCTATGTTGCTCCAATACGTCTTCTTATTTTTTACCTTTTTCTAAGGCCCGACCTGATGACGTAATCGGTCAGATTTTGCCAAGGATTGCTTAATACAACCTGGGCCAGATCCCGGCTATTACTACCATATGTGGCGCCGGAACCTGTAAAACAGCTGAAAAGCGATCCTATTCCTTCTTTAAGCCTGGGATCACTTTTGATAGCTCAGACAGTGCAGCTTCTATGCCATCGCCAAGAATCTAGCTGGCGACGGCCTCTTCCTCGAGACCGAAGGCGTTATGCAATGCGCGTACCGCCAATTCCAGATATTTTTCGTCGACTACAACAGAAACCTTAATCTCGGAAGTCGAGATCATCTGGATATTGATCCCCTCGTCTGCCAGCACCTTGAACATGGTGTGGGCAATACCGGCGTGGGAACGCATACCCACTCCGACGATAGAAATCTTGACGATTTTATCATCTCCGGTGACTTCACGCGCCTTCAGCGATTTTGCCTTCTTTTTCAGCAATTCCAGTGCCTTGGCGTAGTCAGCGCGATGCACGGTGAAGGTAAAATCAGTGGTATCGTCACCACCGACATTCTGCACGATCATATCGACATTGATATTAGCATCCGCGATATCGCCAACAATCTGGTAAGCGATACCTGGCTGATCTGGCACACCACGAATGGTCAGTTTTGCCTCGTCACGGTTAAATGCGATACCTGAAATTAGCGCCTGTTCCATATTTTCTTCCTCATAGGTAATCAGGGTGCCGGGGCCTTCCTCAAAGGACGACAACACACGTAGCGGCACCCGATACTTGCCGGCAAATTCTACCGAGCGAATCTGAAGCACTTTGGCACCCAGACTGGCCAACTCCAGCATTTCCTCAACGGTAATGCGGTCCAGCCTTCTGGCCTCGGGCACAATCCGGGGATCGGTGGTATAGACCCCGTCGACATCGGTGTATATCTGGCACTCGTCTGCACCCAGGGCCGCGGCCATTGCCACGGCAGTGGTATCCGAACCACCTCGACCCAGGGTGGTGATGTTGCCGTCTTCGTCAACACCCTGGAAGCCGGCGACAACCACTGCCCGACCCTGCTCGAGGTCGCTACGTACTCGTGCCGCGTCGATATCCTGAATGCGTGCTTTACCATGAATGTTATCGGTACGAATATGCACCTGATGACCGGTATAGGAGCGTGCCGGACAACCGATCGCCTCCAGTGCCATACTTAATAATGCAATGGTTGTCTGCTCACCCGTTGCCAACAGCACATCCAGTTCCCGTGCGGGCAATTCGCTGTTCACCGAATCCGCGAGCTCCAGCAGTCGATTAGTCTCGCCGCTCATGGCAGACACCACCACGACGAGATCGTCACCCGCCGCGCGCCGTGCCGCGACCTTTTTGGCCACAGCCTGAATGCGCTCGGGGGAACCCACCGAGGTGCCACCATATTTTTGGACGATCAATGCCATCTGCGTTTGCTAGCGGAAAATCAAAGGGCGGAGATTAAACAGGGATTCTATACAGGAGTGAACCGGAACTCTAGGTGACGACACTAGGCAAGCTGTTGCTTGACCCAGTCAGGCACATCCTTGAGTGCTGCGTCCAGGCCGGAAGGATCTTTACCGCCCGCCTGTGCCATGTCGGGACGGCCGCCACCCTTGCCACCAACCCGGCTCGCCACTTCATTGATGAGCTTACCGGCGTGTAGCCGATCGGTCAGATCTTTGGTCACTCCCGCTACCAGGCTGACCTTGTCTCCTTCAACCGTAGCAAGAACGATTGCCGCACTACCGAGCTTGTCTTTTAGTCGATCCAACGTATCACGCAAATCCTTCGACTGCATCCCGTCAAGACGCGCGGTCAATAACTTCACGCCCTCTATTTCAATCGCCTGATCGGTAAGACTATCCCCCTGGCTCGATGCCATCTTGGCCTTGATCTGCTCCATCTCTTTTTCGAGTGTGCGTAAACGCTGGCCCAGTTGCGCGACCTTATCCGCTGCATCTTCACGGCCACCTTTAACGAGGTCCGCCACTTCACTCAAACGATCGTCGGTCTCATTGATATAGGTCAGCGCGCCGTCGCCAGTCACCGCTTCGATGCGACGTACGCCGGCGGCAACGCCGCCCTCGGAAACGATTCTAAACAGCCCGATATCACCAGTGCGGGAAACATGAGTACCACCGCAGAGCTCAACAGAAAATTCACCCATGACGACGACACGTACCCGGTCGCCATACTTTTCACCAAAGAGTGCAGTAGCGCCGGAATCCATTGCATCCTGCAAATCCATTACGTTGGTTCCAACTTCGGTGTTGGCTCGAATTTGTTCATTCACCAGACTCTCGATTTCACGCAACTGCTCTTTAGTTACAGGCTCGAAATGTGAAAAATCGAAACGCAGGCGCTCCGGGGCAACCAGTGAGCCTTTTTGCTGAACATGATCGCCCAACACATTCTTAAGCGCGGCATGCATCAGGTGGGTCGCCGAATGGTTATACGCGGTCGCCTGTCGCTTGGTCACATCAACTTCACACACCACTTTATCGCCAACTTTAAGCTCACCCTCGCTGACAACACCGATATGTGAATGTGCCGTACGGGTATCATCCACACGGAATATAGTCTGATTTTTCCGCAACCATCCTTGATCACCCACTTGCCCGCCCGATTCGGCATAAAAAGGCGTGCGATCCAGAAAAATTACACCGGTCTCGCCGGCCATCAACGATTCTCGATCTTCTTCGCCGACGCGAATTGATTCAATAACGGCTTCATCTTCTGTGGTGACATAACCGGAGAACTCAGTAATGTCGTCACGCGTGTCATCGAGACTGACAACCTCGGCACTTTTAAAGGAAGATGCTGCGCGAGCGCGATCACGTTGCGCATCCATTTCCTTGTTAAAACCATCCATGTCGAGCTTAAGATTGCGCTCACGTGCAATGTCTGCCGTCAGATCAACAGGAAAACCGTAGGTATCGTACAACTGAAAAATGGTCTTGCCGGAAATGGTATCGCCTTTCATTTCCGAAATGTCCTGATCCAGTATCTTCAATCCGTTGTCCAGTGTCTCAATGAACCGCTCTTCTTCCTGGCGCAATACTTTTTCAATCTGTGCCTGGCTACGGGCCAGTTCAGGGTAAGCTTCGCCCATCTGTTCAACGAGCGCGCCGACGAGCTTATAGAAAAATACTTCTTGCGCGCCCAGTTGGTGACCGTGGCGAATCGCACGACGAATAATACGGCGCAACACATAACCACGACCTTCGTTCGACGGAAATACGCCATCGGTAATCAGGAACGAAGTGGAACGAATGTGGTCGGCGATAACCTGCAGCGAATGGCTCTCCGGATGCTTGTCCATATTGAGCAACGCTGCCGCTGCCTTGATCAGGCCCTGGAACAGATCAATTTCGTAATTGCTGTGCACACCCTGCATAACAGCAGCGATTCGCTCTAAACCCATTCCGGTGTCGACCGACGGTTTTGGCAGAGGATCGAGATTGCCGCTGGCATCGCGGTTAAACTGCATGAAGACCAGATTCCAGATCTCCACGTAACGGTCGCCGTCTTCTTCCGGTGTGCCGGGCGGACCGCCCGGGACCTTTTCACCGTGATCGAAAAAAATTTCAGAGCAAGGTCCGCATGGGCCGGTATCACCCATCGACCAGAAATTATCCTTTTCACCGAGGTGTGAGAAGCGCTCGGGATCCACACCAAGCTCTTTCAGCCAGATGTCCGCCGCTTCGCCATCATCCTTATATACGGTAATCCACAGTTTCTCAGGCGGCAGGCCCAGATCTTTCGTCAGGAAATCCCAGGCAAACTGGATCGCCTCACGCTTGAAGTAATCACCGAAGCTGAAATTGCCAAGCATCTCGAAGAAGGTGTGATGGCGTGCTGTATAACCGACATTCTCGAGATCGTTGTGTTTGCCCCCTGCCCGTACGCAACGCTGCGAACTGGTGGCACGACTGTAGGATCGCTTTTCCTGACCGAGGAATGTTTCCTTGAACTGCACCATACCGGCGTTGGTAAACAGCAACGTTGGATCGTTTCCGGGCACGAGCGGGCTGCTTGGCACAACCTCATGGCCGTGCCCGGCAAAGAAATCCAGAAACCGTTTTCTTAATTCAGAACTTTTCACTTTATATATATCTGTCTATGCCAGTCTTGCTTAATACAGTTCGTCGTCTTTTAACACTTGCCGAATTTGTTCGGCAGTAAATCCCCGTGTCTGTAAAAAACGCGCCTGTCGGGCGCGTTCCGTGAAATCTCCGGGCAACTCATCACCAAACTTTTGTCGTCGAACGTGCGCTATTATTTCGCGCCAATCGTCACTGCGTTCATCCAGCCACCTGTCGATTACGCCGTCGGCAACGCCTTTCTGTCGCAGATCATGCCGTATGCGAACGGGTCCATGGCCCTGGTCGCGTCGCGTCTGCACCAGGCTTTCGACAAACCGCTCTTCGGACAACAGGCGATCTTTTTCAAGCTCGTCCAATGCCAGTTCAGCAATTTTACGGGAGCACCCCTTCTGTACCAGCTTGTTAAGCAACTCCAGGTGACTGTGTTCACGCCTTGCGAGTAAATCCATGGCGCGCTTGCGCGCCATGGGCTGATCCCATTCGACTTCTTCTTTTTGCTTTTTTGTCGGGCTCAGGCCTCAGCCTCTTCAGCTACCGGCTCTTCGGCAATGGTCTCGCCGCCCTCCAGACCATAGGCCTGGCGAATTCGGGACTCGATTTCAGCTGCCTTATCCGCATGTTCTTTCAGATAATTGCGAACGTTGTCCTTGCCCTGACCGATACGGTCCTTGCTATAGCTATACCAGGCACCCGCTTTATCGACGATGCCCTGCTCGACACCAAGGTCGATCAACTCACCTTCCTTCGAAATACCTTCATTATAAAGTATGTCGAACTCGGTCTTCTTGAACGGCGGCGCCACCTTGTTTTTGACAACCTTGACGCGGGTTTCATTACCGACAATTTCATCGCCCTTCTTGATTGCACCAATACGGCGGATATCGAGACGCACAGAGGAATAGAATTTCAGCGCGTTACCACCAGTCGTGGTTTCCGGGTTACCGAACATGACGCCAATCTTCATACGAATCTGGTTAATGAAAATTACCAGTGTATTGGAGCGCTTGATGTTGGCAGTCAGTTTACGCAACGCTTGTGACATCAGTCGTGCCTGCAGACCGACATGACTTGCACCCATTTCACCCTCGATTTCCGCTTTTGGGGTCAGCGCAGCGACGGAGTCGATTACAACCACGTCCACAGCCGCAGATCGCACCAGCATGTCGGCAATCTCCAGCGCCTGTTCACCGGTATCGGGTTGCGAGACCAACAAGTCATCGACGTTTACACCGAGTTTCTCGGCGTAAGCCGGATCCAGCGCATGCTCAGCATCGATAAACGCAGCGGTACCACCCAATTTCTGGGCCTCGGCCACAACATGCAGCGTTAATGTGGTTTTACCTGACGACTCAGGACCATAAATCTCGACCACACGACCGCGGGGCAGACCACCAATACCAAGTGCGATATCCAGCCCCAGTGAACCGGTCGGGACCACGTCGATATTTTGTGTCGTGGTCTCATCACCAAGGCGCATCACCGAGCCCTTACCGAATTGTTTCTCAATCTGGCCCAGGGCCGCCTTCAGTGCTTTACCTTTGTCGTTGTCCATTCTTTACTCCTGTTCCCAGTGGATTTTCCTGATCCGGTCCGTGGATCAGCTCATTAATACCGGCGAATTATTTCACACCGGGCTCGGGCGGCCTAGCCCCCGAGCCAGTGAAAAACCACTGATTAAACGGTAACTTTTTGATTCGGAAAGGAAGGTGTCTTACGAAATATTTTTGCTGTTTTTGTCACCAGAAATGAATGTCAGTAATCCGGACAGGGCAGCCTCGACTGCCTGCCGGCGCACTTCCTGACGATCGCCTTCGAAATGACGTTTTTCCGTCTTTGTTTCCTGATTTTCACCTGCCCAGGCAAAACAGACCGTTCCCACGGGCTTTTCCAGTGTACCACCACCCGGGCCAGCAATACCGGTAATCGCCAAACTGACCTGGGCATTGCTATTTTCCAGAGCGCCCTCGGCCATGGCACGTGCCGACGGTTCGCTGACAGCACCAAATCGCGCCAGCACATCGGTGCTGACATTGAGCAATTCTCTTTTGGAATTATTGGTGTATGTGATAAAGCCACGCTCATACCAGTGGGAACTGCCTGGAACAGAGGTCACCACCTGACCGACCCACCCGCCTGTGCAGGATTCGGCAGTGGAAAACATCTTCCCTTGTTCCTTTAGCTTCTCACCAATCTTTTCTGCTAACGCGTCAAGATCCACGCGAATTCACTCCCGACTGATATCTAGACTGAAGGAATATTAACAACCTTTGGGTTTGTATTCTTGTGTCGAGGCACGCGCTCGCCGGCACGGGCATTTTCGTGGGTATAAAAAAGCACGGCCACCGAAGTGACCGTGCTTCACACTACTGCTATCTGCCGCTCGAATCCGTTCGAACAAACAACGGAATCAAACGCTGTCCCCACTGGTGTAGTACCAGGCCCGCGGAGATCAAACCGGCACCGTACCAAACCTCGATACCGACGACTTCGTCATTTAATAGCTGTCCTAAAATCAGCGCCGTCGCCGGTGTGATCAAGGTTACCAGGGTTAACGTTGCCACCGGCAAGCGCTTGAGAAGATACATATAAAGCGCAAAGCCGACGGTGGTGGCTAACACACCCAGATACACGATTGAACCGAGAGCACGCATCGGGATTTCTGTTGGTAAGTGGCCATCAAAAATGGTCCATACCACCAGGTACATCGCCGATGCCACCAGCAAGCCGCCGGCGTTTGCCGCAAGGGCATGCAGATCGGTACCAAGACGCTTCACCCAGACGCCGCTTAACGAAAACAAAATAACGGCAAACACTAACGCAGCGACTCCATAAATACCGTCTTCACCGAGGATGATGGCCGACTGAAACATAATCGCAAGTCCACCGATACCCGCCAGCACACCGACGATCTTATTTGGCGTGAGGCTACGTTCACCAAGCCAGATTGCAGCAAAAACACTGGTAAAGATTGGCGCCAAGGCAAACAGCACGGAAATAAATCCTGACGGAATGAACTGTGCGGACCAGTACACGCACAACATGGCACCAAAGATACCCAGGGATGAAAACAGGTACGTTTGGACCGCCTGTTTGTGCCATGGCAAACGGATACGCATTACCGCCAATATTGCGAACGTAAGCACGGTACCAATCACCATACGACTGGTAACACCGAACAGGAAACCCGGCCCTTCCGCGCTCCATTTCACGGCGAGCGGCGTGGTTGACCAAAGAATTACTACCGCCAAATAGGCTGAGGGAACTGCCATGACACACCATCCTTGTATTTACTGACACAGAAAATGAAAAGGGCCGCAGAAACAAATTCTGCGGCCCTTCTCGGGAAATCTATATTAACTGTAAAACTAGTTAATCAATTCACCTCCGGACTCGCAGAAACGCGACAGCATTACGCGCACCCAACGACGAGTAGGTACGCAGTCAATTTGACGCAGTTTGTGAGACCGAATGTTCATGATTCGATCATGCGTAATGGCCAGTGGAGAGTCAAGCGATAAATCGGAAAAGTTGTGATCGAAAAAAATAACTAAATCAGATGCCATAAATCAGGCTAACGGTCAGCAGACCTATGCTTAAAATAAATCCGACAATGGGCACCCACGACGGATAGATGGTTACGCCTTCAGGAAGCGGATCACGACGCTTGATCAGAACCAGCGACAGATTTACCGCAGCAAACACAAGCAACAATATAAAACTGGTTATCCCAGCAAGCGTAGTCAGTGGCACCCATAATGCGAATACCATGACACAAGCGGTAACGAGGACGGTTGCCATAAGCGGTGTACGTGTTATCGAATGAATTTGACCAAAGCCTGCCGGTATCCATCCCTGGCGGGACATGCCATAAATAATGCGCGAAACCATAATAATCTGTATCAACGCACCATTGACGACAGCAAACATGCCGATGATGCTGATCACCACTGGCTTCCTGCCGGTTACCGATTCAAATACCGTGGCCAGAGGCGCCTTACTGGCCGACAGTTCGGATGGCGGCACAGATAAAACTGCCACAAGGGCCAGACCAAAGTAGAGAAGTGTGGAAACCACCAGCGCAATTACAATGGCCCGTGGCATGGTTACCCGAGGCTCTTTGACTTCCTCAGCGACATTAACCATGTCCTCAAATCCCAGGAAGGCATAAAATGCCAAAAACGCGCCCAGCATCACGCCACCCCAGGCGGCGCCGTCACCCAACATCTGGGTGATATCGGGCATTCGTTCAGCCATGGTGACAACATTGCCGCTGCCTACACCGATTATGAGCAACAGACCACCGATCTCTGTCAGCGTGATTATGCTTGCAACCTTAACCGACTGACTGATTCCCCAGCCCGCCAAGGTGCCCAACGCCATTAATAACAAAACCACGGCCAACCAGTCGGGGGTCGCGACAAATACCTGTAAATAGCCAACAAATCCCTTGGTAATCGCAGCGGACGACACCATGCCGGAAATACTGATAAGCACGCCGACAGCTACCGAGAGCGGCCGCCAACCGAATCCTCTTTGTACGTACACCGCTTCTCCGGCACTAACCGGGTAACGGGACGACAGTTCTCCGTAAGTGAACGCGCTAAATGCGGCGACAACCGCCGACAACCCGAAAGCCAGAGGTGCCAGTAATCCCGCACTGCCCGCCACCTTGCCGACCAACACGTAGATACCGGCCCCAAGAATATTTCCCAGCCCGTAAAAGACGACCAGCGGTAAACCGAGGCTTCGCTTTAGACGTACTACATCGTGATTGTCGGCCATCTTCGATCCAATGATTTCTGGTTTACTGCAGTTTCAATGGAAAATCGGCAGCTTCTCGCTGTGAGCGAAGAGAGCCAGAATTTCGCCATAATTACTGGCTTCGCGTCCTGCTGTGCCCAGCATAACAATATGACGCTAGGCGCCAAAACATGCACCGGCTGCCACAAGATCGTCACCGATACGCGTCATTTCAAAACAATAGAGTCCTTATTTATCAATAAGTTATTGGTATGGCACAGATATTGAATGTGAATAATTCACATTTGGTAGCGAATGCCACTTTTAACTGGACGCAGGCCGAGAGGCACGACTTGATGAAACTGGGTTTCAAAGACAAAACAACGACCGAAAGCGACGGAGCACCACTGGGGCACATGAACACCTTCGTGGGAGTTTTGTTGCTGGTCGTCCTCCTGATTATTGCGCTACCCACCTTTGCAGCCACAGGCAGCGCCCAGATCGCCGATACCAAAGACCTGGCGAGCAAAGACCTGGAAAAGATTGGTCTGTATCCAAAGACCTTTGAGGCCGGTCTCAAGGCCTACAATGACGGCAACCACGCGAAGGCGCTGCAAATCTGGCGGCCAATCGCTAAATCCGGGCACACGCTTGCGCAATACAACATTGGTGTTGCTTACGCTCAAGGCACCGGTGTCAAGAAGGATATGGTAAAGGCCAGTCGCTGGTGGAAACTATCGGCATTGCAGGGACATCGCGACTCGTCTTACAACCTCGGCCTGGTCTACGCCCGGGGTGCCAAGGATGTTCCGCAGGACCTGGCACTGGCCGCTCACTGGTGGCAACAAGCCGCCATCCACGGTGATGCCATTGCACAATACAACCTCGGCATGATGTATGCCCGTGGTGAAGGTGTGAAACAAAACCTGGAAACTGCAATTCGCTGGTGGCAGTTATCTGCCAACCAGGGCTTCATTGGCGCCAAGAAAGTTTTGGACCAACTGGCAGCCGATTCAGCAAAACTCTCCACCAACTGATTTTCCCTCTATAGCGGGTCAGAAGGGGATGAATTCTTTTGACCTTCGTGCATCCACCGATAGAATGATCCAATGAAACCGGTGGACGTACTCATTCATATCCGCCAGCACATTGATGCTGGCACTAAGCACGTCATTGAAAATACGTTGCGAAGTGTGCCCGGCGTTGTGGCCCCCTGGTTTGCACCCCACAATGATCGACTGATAATGGTTTACTACAATCCGAGCAAGGTGAGCTCAACCGGTGTGTTGAACAGCCTGCGCAAGCTGGGTTTCAAAGCGAGCCTGATAGCTATCTAATCCACACTGTCAATGCGGCCGCTTGCCTATAAGAGCCGGGCAGAACCCAACACAATAAGCTGCAACACAATATTGGCATACACGCCGGCAAGCAGATCATCGAACATATTGCCGAAACCATTTTGATGGCGTCTTTCCAACTGACGAATGGGATAAGGTTTCCATACGTCAAACAATCTGAACAGGAAAAATCCAATCACCACCCATTGCCACCCTGCAGGCGCAGCAAACATGGTTACGAGGTAACCGACAAACTCGTCCCAAACAATTCCCGAATGATCGTGCACACCAATATCTCGTTCGGTTCGATCACACAGCCAGACACCAAAAATAAACATGAGTGCTGTTATGGCTGCGTAGATTGGCCACGATAAGAACTCGATGAAAACGAGATAGATCGGTATGGCCGCTAGGGTACCAAAGGTGCCTGGCGCGTATGGCGCAGCGCCAGATCCCAAACCAAAGGCAAGGAAGTGAACCGGATTGCGCCACATACTTGCAGGAACGCGATTTCTTTTCATTTACCTAGACCTATTCGTTCGAACATGTTCAGTTAGAAAAATGATTAAATCCCGAGGCGCCCAACTCGACCTGCTCACCGTAAGCATCGAGTACCTTCAGACCCGGCCGATCGACTATCTCACCAATGCGCTGAGCTCCACATTCCCACTTATCGCTTAATCCCTCAAACCTGTCTTTTTGTTCTATCGGAACAGTAATACACAGCTCATAGTCATCTCCGCCAGTCAGGGCAGCACCCCAATCCGCATCGGACAAGTGTTCACGATAGAAATCTGAAATCGGAATTGACTCAAGCTGAACCTCGGCACCAACCTGGCTCGCTTCCAATAGATGGCCCAGGTCGGCGATAAGACCATCTGAGATATCGATCATGGAACTCGCAATCCCGCGCATGGACACGCCCACATCATTTCGCGGGATAGGCTTGTGGAGTCGACCTACAAAATATTTGTTCGCTTGCGAACCATAGTCTGCCTGTCCAGTCTCATAGCGCAATCCGAGTGCTGCGTCTCCAAGGTTTCCGGTCACATAAATGAGGTCACCTGGTTGTGCTCCTGACCGTAATACCGCGGAGCCTGCCGGCACCAATCCACAGGCTTGAACACCAACAGATAGTGGTCCTTTAACAGTGTCTCCACCAACGAGCGCAATATTGCTCACAGCTGCCAGGTCGTACAAACCACTGGCGAATTCTTCGAGCCAGGCTTCATCAACCTCGGGCAAACTCAAAGTCATGGTGAACCAGGTGGGTATAGCACCCATCGCTGCCAGATCACTCAAGTTTACAGCCAGTGCCTTATGGCCGATGGATTCGGGGGTTGCGTTCTCGGGGAAGTGGACACCGGAAACAAGCAAATCTGTGGTTAAGACAAGTTCCTGATCCGGTGGTATCGAACAAACTGCAGCATCGTCGCCAACACCAACGACTACATCTCCTCTGCTACTAGCGCGAGAGAAATAACGACGAATCAGTTCGAATTCATTCAAGGTGTATAAATCGCGAGATTATTTTTTATCGGCACTGATCTCAACTGCCCGAAGATCCGCCGCAACTTTATCCAGGATTGCGTTAACGTATTTGTGGCCGTGTTCAGCGCCAAACACCTTGGACAACTCAACCGCTTCGTTTAGCACGACTTTGTAGGGGATCTCTGGATGGAACTCGAATTCGTAGGCACCGATGCGCAGAATCGCGCGTTCAACCGGGTCGACTTCATCCATGCTGCGATCGAGGTGAGGAATAATGTGGTCATCGAGTTCGTGAACATGCAGGGGAACTTCACGAACAAGATAGTGGAAATATTCAACATCAACATCATTCATCTCATGCTCGATGAGATAATGATCTTCAATGCGCGCCGGAGCATCGTCCGTCAATTCCCACTGATAGATTGCCTGTACTGCGGCACGCCGTGCTTCGTGTCGACTACCTTTGCTCACGAAACCCTCCTAAAGCAACTGATCAGCAAGTTGTAGCTATTATACTTATATAAGGTATCAGCTGCCTATTTCTTTCAGCACGTTAACCATTTCAATGGCAGCCATGGCGGCATCCGCACCTTTGTTCCCGGCCTTGGTGCCTGCACGCTCGATAGCTTGCTCGATACTGTCCACCGTCAGAACACCGAATCCGACAGGAATATCGAATTCCATGCTGACCTGGGAAAGGCCTTTTGAACATTCGCCAGCGACATAGTCAAAATGGGGTGTGGCACCACGTATGACTGCACCGAGAGCAATAACTGCATCGTATTTTCCGCTCTTCGCCATGCGCTTGGCGGTTAGCGGTATCTCATAGGCGCCGGGCACACGAACAACTTCAATATTGCCCTTATCAGCACCGTGGCGTACCAGCGTATCGATGGCACCATCCAGTAACGGTTCGCCAATAAACGCATTGAATCGACCCAACACAATTCCAAACCGGGCGCCACGTGCCTGCAGGTCGCCCTCTACTGCTTTAATATCTGTCATCCCGATACCTTTTTCTTTGTCTTATCGTCAGAGACGTCTTCAACGTATTCTGTAATTTCCAGACCAAAACCGGACATGGCCGGAACTTTCAGCTTGTGGCCCATCACTCGCATCTTGCGCACACCCAGGTCAGCGAGAATCTGGCTACCAAGCCCATAAGTACGAAGCACCGTGCTGTCACCCGCCGGCTTCCGCTTTTCCGCTCCTTCAAGATCAGGGGTAAATTGTGAAATACGCGAGGTCAGATCATTTGCAGACTCTTCTTCACGCAGCACCACGACCACACCTGCACCTTCTTCGGCGACACGAGACAGGGCTGCCGATAGAGAAAAACTACCCGGTCGATGTTCGGTGGTAAACAAATCCAAAAGACTTTCCTGCACATGCACGCGAACAAGCGTCGGATCTTCCGGCTTAATATCACCTTTTATCAATGCCAAATGCATATCACCATGGATTCCGTCGTGATAGGCAATCACACAGAACTCGCCATACGGTGTCGGCACCTTGCCTTCGGCAACGCGCTCAACAGTAGACTCATTCTCAAGACGATAACGAATGAGATCAGCAATAGTGCCAATTTTCAGGTTATGCTTCTTGGAGAATTCAAGCAGCTCGGGAAGACGAGCCATGGTGCCGTCTTCATTCATGATCTCGCAAATAACACTCGCCGGCTCGGCGCCCGCAAGCCGTGCCAGATCAACACCGGCTTCGGTGTGACCCGCGCGAGTCAATACCCCGCCTTGTTGTGCCATCAACGGGAAAATATGACCCGGGGTCACGATGTCGGTGGGTTTAGCATCCCTCTTAACTGCTGCCTGAACAGTGGTCGCACGGTCGGCCGCAGAGATACCGGTGGTCACACCCTCGGCCGCCTCGATCGACAACGTAAAATTCGTGGTCCGCTGATACTGGGTATCATTGACCATCAACGGAAGATTCAGCTGGCGACAACGACCCGGTGTCAGGGTCAGGCAAATAAGGCCGCGGCCGTATTTGGCCATGAAGTTCACATCGTCTGGACGACAATGCTCGGCAACCATCACCAGATCGCCTTCGTTCTCGCGGTCTTCATCGTCCATTAACACGACCATGCGCCCCTGACGCAGCTCATCGATGATTTCGGTTGCTGGACTGATATTCATACTAAACCTGTGTGGTTGCGATATATGCGCCTACGCACAATACCCCGGATTCGGGGGGTTGCAGAGCATACCAGCGATAACATAAGGATTCAAAAAGAAAAATTGGCTGATTCCCGACTGAATCTGCACATTTTTCGCCACTGATTCAGCCACCTACCGGTAGCTCAAGTTACTTGGAAAATCCGTAATTGCGTAACATATCCAGTGAAATTCCGCCTGGCGACGAATCATCCCCGGATTTTAATAGGCGCTCAAGATATCGTGCTATCACATCGACTTCGAGATTTACTTTACGGCCAGGTTTAAACTCATCCATCGTCGTCTGCTCAAGTGTATGCGGGACAATATTCAGATCGAACTCATTTCCGTCGATCGCATTCACTGTGAGACTGATACCATCAACACAGATCGATCCCTTCTCTGCAATATACCGGGATAACCCTTCCGGAGCACGGAGGCTGAAACGAATAGAGCGTGCTTCATTTTCGCGAGAGACAACTTCGCCGACACCATCGACGTGACCACTGACCAAATGACCGCCGAGACGCGTGGTCGGTGTCAGTGCTTTCTCAAGATTAACCTTGTTGTTTGTTTTTAACTTGCCAAGCGTAGTCCGGGCTAGCGTCTCGCCCGAAACATCCGCGACGAAGTCCTGACTGCCGATCTCCACAGCGGTAAGGCAAACACCGCTAACTGCGATGCTATCGCCCAGTTTGACGTCACCAAGATCCAGCTCACCCGTATTGATACGCAAACGCATGTCACCACCCTTTGACTCCATGGCGGCGATTGATCCGACGGCTTCTATGATTCCGGTAAACATTTGTCCAGATGCTATTCGTTCTCGTAGACAGGATGCGCAGTAATTCGCCAGTCATTTCCCACTGCGCGGATATCCTTTATATCAAGCGACATACGATCAGACATATTCTCCAGGCCGGGAATACTAAACATTCCCTTGGCATTGCTCCCCATAATATACGGGGCAATATAAACAATCAGCTCATCGACCAATTGAGCAGAAAGCAACGAGCCGTTGAGCACTGAGCCCGCCTCAACCAACACCTCGTTGACTTCCTGTGCCGCCAAATGCTGCATCAGGGCCGGAAGATCCACGCGGTCCGCGCCGGAGGGTAAGCAAATAACCTCCGCGCCAGCATTCACCAGCACTTCTACTTGATCGGCGTCTTCACTGGCAGTTGCAACCAACGATTGACCTTCCAGTTTGAACAGGCGTGACGATTCCGGCGTACTGAGGTTGCCATCGACGATTACACGTAGGGGTTGTCGACCAATTTGCAGATCACGAACATTCAGTGACGGATTATCCGCCAGCACTGTACCGCTGCCGGTTATTATTGCCGAACTTCGCGCTCTCAGTCGTTGTACGTCGGCGCGTGCAGCATCGCCGGTAATCCATTTGCTTTCACCGCTGGCCATGGCGGTGCGGCCATCGAGACTCACTGCCAGCTTGGCGCGGACATACGGGCGCCGATTGCGCATGCGGCTGACAAATCCAGGATTGAGCTGCTGTGCTTGTTCCTCAAGCACTCCCGACTCGACACTGATCCCCGCATCTCGGAGGGCTTTCAGCCCCTGCCCCGCGACTTGCGGATTGGGATCTTCCATTGCCGCAACAACACGGGACACTCCTGCTTCTATCAGTGCATCGGAGCAAGGCGGTGTGCGACCGGTGTGGCAGCAAGGTTCCAATGTGACGTAAACGGTTGCGCCACGGGCCTTGTTGCCCGCCTGGTTCAGCGCATTGATTTCCGCATGAGGTTCACCCGCACGTTCGTGCCATCCTTCGCCGACGATAGCGCCATCGCTAACAACAACGCACCCGACACGCGGATTGGGATCGGTGGTATACAAACCACGACGCGCAAGCATTAACGCCCGCGCCATGTATTCGACGTCGGCAGTTAAATCGACACTCATTTTTTCTTGCTATCGAGGATCAGTTTCAGTTGGTTGCGACGTTGTTCTGCACTGGGCTCCTGACGCAGACGCTGGACTTCTTCATCAAAGGCATCAAGGTCAGAGAAACTGCGATAGACACTGGCAAAACGGACATAGGCAACGGGATCGAGCTCACGCAGCTCGTCCATCACCCATTCACCGAGTTTACGCGAACTGATTTCGCGCTCGCCCTGTGTGATCAGTTTGTGTCGGATATGTCCAACGGCGGTTTCAATGGCTTCAGTATCGACCGGGCGTTTTTCCAATGCACGCTCCATACCGGCACGCAACTTGTCTTCTGCAAACGACTCGCGCCGACCATCGGATTTAATCAATTGCGGCATGCGCAGCTGTGCGCTTTCATAGGTGGTAAAACGCTCGCCGCATTCAGTGCACTCACGTCGCCGACGCACAGAACTCCCGTCATCCGCCAGACGCGAGTCGACGACTTTGGTGTCTTCAGCGTTACAAAATGGACAATGCACTGAACTTCCTATTCCAAATATTTATTTATAAACGGGCAGTCGTGTACAAATCTCCTGCACCTTGCCACGAACCGTGTCACGGACACCAGCATCGTCCATGGCATCCAGGACATCACAGATCCATCCCGCCAGCTTACTGGCGTCATCCTTGTTAAAGCCGCGGGTGGTGATAGCGGGTGTACCGATACGAATTCCACTGGTGACAAATGGAGACTGCGGATCATTCGGCACTGCGTTCTTGTTGACGGTGATATTGGCTTCACCCAATGCCGCCTCCGCATCCTTACCGGTGATATTCTTGTCAATCAGATCCAACAAGAACAGGTGGTTATCGGTACCGCCGGAAACAACCTTGTAACCGCGGTCAAGGAAAATAGCTGCCATGGCACGTGCATTGTCCAGAACCTGTTGCTGATAGGTCTTGAACTCTGGCTCAAGCGCTTCTTTGCAAGCGACAGCCTTTGCCGCGATCACGTGCATTAATGGCCCACCCTGGGTGCCAGGAAATACGCGTGAATTCAGTTTCTTCTCGAGCTCAGGATTGCTCTTGGCCAGGATAATGCCGCCGCGGGGACCACGCAGGGTCTTGTGTGTGGTCGATGTCGTCACATCGGCAATATTCACCGGGCTCGGATAGATACCCGCGGCGATAAGACCGGCAACGTGGGCCATGTCGACAAATAGATAAGCACCAACAGAATCGGCAATGTCACGGAAACGCTGCCAATCGACAACACGGGAGTAGGCACTGAAACCGGCAACAATCATTTTCGGTTTGTGCTCTATTGCCAGCGCCTCAACCTGGGCGTAATCGATCTCACCGTTCGACTCATCCAGACCATACTGGATGGCATTAAAGATGAAACCTGAGAAATTGACCTTGGCACCGTGGGTCAGATGACCGCCGTGGGCCAGGCTCATACCAAGAATGGTGTCTCCTGGTTCACACAGGGCCAGGTAAACCGCGGCATTAGCCTGGGAACCGGAATGAGGCTGAACATTGGCGTAATCGGCGCCATAGAGTTCCTTCACCCGGTCGATGGCCAACTGCTCGGCCACATCGACATACTCGCAGCCACCGTAATAGCGTTTGCCCGGGTAGCCCTCGGCATATTTGTTGGTGAGTACCGAACCCTGGGCCTGCATTACGCGTGGGCTCGCATAATTCTCCGAGGCGATCAGCTCGATATGCTCTTCCTGGCGCTTTTCCTCGTCCTGGATGGACTGCCAAAGCTCGTCATCAAAACCCTTTATTTCTAGATCCTTACCAAACATGGTCGGCGCTACTCTCCTGGTATCTGTAGAATTCAGCCGGGAGCAAATACCGCCGCCCTCCAGCTATGGAAGGCGGCAAGGATAGCGGATTTTGGGGTGAAATTCCCTATATTAAGGGGCAAAAATTGGTCAATTAGGCCGCCGCTCTGGCCTCGGGCTTCTTCTGCTTCTCATAAAGGAAGCGCAGCACCTCAGAACGATAACGGTTGTATTGGGGGTTATTTGCCAGATCCACCCTGTCCCTGGGTCGAGGCAGTTTGATATCCAGCACCGAGCCAATGGTCGCGGCCGGTCCGTTGGTCATCATAACAATGCGATCCGACAGTAAAACCGCCTCGTCGACATCATGGGTGATCATGATTATCGTATTCTTCAATGTCCTGTGAATCTCCATGAGCGCGTCTTGCAGATGCGCCCGTGTCAGCGCATCGAGCGCACCGAAGGGTTCATCCATCAACAATACCTTGGGTTCCATCGCCAAGGCGCGGGCAATACCAACGCGCTGTTTCATACCGCCAGAGATTTCAGCCGGTTGCTTGTCTAGTGCGTGAGTCATATGAACCAGTTCCAGATTGTGGTGAATCCAATCATCCATTTCTGCCTTGGTCTTCTTGGCTTTAAACACCTGTTTCACAGCAAGCTCGACGTTTTGATATACCGTTAGCCAGGGCAGCAGGGAATGATGCTGAAACACAACTGCACGATCCGGCCCTGGCTCATCAACTTCTTTCCCTTCCAGGATGACGCCACCTGTCGTAGCCTGATGAAGTCCTGCTACGATATTCAGGACCGTGGATTTACCACAGCCAGAGTGCCCGATCAGGGAAATAAATTCGCTTTGACCTATCGAGAGACTGACATCATCAAGCGCTTTGAAGGGCCCATTCTTGGTCGGGAACTCTATCGATACTTTTGACAAATCCAGATACTTGTCTGACATTTTTTACTCTCCAGCAATCTTTTTGGTTTAACGACCTGATTTAACGCACTGACGCATTTTTTTCGTGCGAGAAAAATTTCTGCAGCAGCACCATTACCCAGTCGAGCACAAATCCAATCAAGCCAATCACGAGCACCGCCACCATGATTCGCCCCAAAGAATTGGAACTGCCATTCTGAAACTCGTCCCAGACAAATTTTCCAAGCCCCGGGTTTTGGGCCAGCATTTCTGCCGCAATCAGAACCATCCAGCCGATGCCAAGCGAAATTCGTAGACCGGTAAATATCATTGGCAGCGCCGATGGCAATGCGATTTTGGTGACTGTGCTTATCCAGTTCAGCCGTATTACCTTGCCAACGTTAATCAAGTCCTTGTCGGTTGAGGCAACGCCCACCGCAGTGTTGATTACCGTTGGCCACAGGGAACAAAGCGTTACCGTGATTGCAGATGTCACGAATGACTTCGCAAAAAATGGATCAGTTGAAACATAAACCGCGCTGACTACCATTGTCACAATCGGAAGCCATGCCAGTGGAGATACGGGCTTGAAAATCTGAATCAGTGGGCTGACGGCAGTATATAGCTTGTCACTCAATCCACAGGCGATACCTAACGGGATTGCGATTAACGTTCCTATCAGGAATCCGGTGAATACCGTCCCGAGACTGGTAAAAATCTGGTCGATAAATGTTTCCTTGCCCGTGTAAGGACGAATTCGAACAGTGGCATTTGGATCTTCTTCCAGTTTCCGTGCGTTTCGTTTTTCCTGTCGCTTGTAGAATGCCGCTTCCTTTTGCCGCTCGGCGTTGTGCTCGTCGATCAAATTAGATGCCTGTGCCCACACCTGAACCGGCCCGGGCAACTGACCCAGACTGGTATTTATCTGGGATGCCGCGCCCGCCCATAGACCAAGAAAAATTACGATCGCGATTACAGGCAGTCCGACGAGATTAAATAGCTCCATCAGCTGCTCTTTCGGACTCTGCCCCATCGCCATTCTGACCAGTGGCACAAGCCATCCGAATCCCGTCATCTCCATGTAGGAGATAGCCTTGGCTGCATAATCCGTTTTCGGTGTTTCCGCTTTGCTGTCTTTTCGACGTGAGCCAGAAACAAATGGCAGGCGCTCTATCAAGTCTCTACTTTTTACTACAGCGTTCATTTTAAAACTCCGTCCCACTCCCGCTCGATATCGCGGGAGTGGGTATCGTGTTTATCAGTTATTTAACTACCGTCTTACCCTTAAGACCGATCTTGAACTTGCTCAGATAGGCATTGGGTTTACGACCGTTATAAGGAACCTTGTCAATAAATTTCGTTTGTGTTGGTCGGAAACCGGTTTCTTTCGCGAAATTAGGGAAGTCGCTGGCCTTCAACTTGCCTTCGGCGATTAAAGCCTTTGCTGCTTCGGCGTAGATGTCAGGACGATAAACCTTTTTAGCGATATCCATGTACCAGCTGTCGGGCTTGTATTCGGAGATCTGACCCCAGCGTCGCATCTGCGTCAGATACCAGACGGCATCACTGTAATATGGATACGTGGCGTTATAACGGAAGAACACATTGAAGTCGGGTACTGCACGTTTGTCACCTTTTTCATATTCGAAGGTGCCAGTCATGCTATTAGCAATAACCCTGTAGTCCGCACCAACATAGTTTGGCTGCGACAGAATCTTGACCGCTTCCGGACGATTCTTGTTGTTACCCTCATCCAGCCACTTGGCGGCGCGAATCATTGCTTTAACTACCGCAATATGAGTATTGGGATTTTTATCTGCCCAGGCCTTGCTCACTCCAAATACTTTTTCCGGATTGTCTTTCCAGATTTCGTAATCGGTAATCACCGGCACACCAATGCCTTTAAATACTGCTTGCTGGTTCCAGGGCTCACCCACGCAGTAACCATAAATGGTCCCGGCTTCCATGGTCGAAGGCATTTGCGGTGGAGGTGTTACCGACAACAACGCTTCGGCCTTGATCATGCCCGAGGTATCGCCCTTATGTGGCGCATAGTAACCCGGGTGAATACCGCCAGCGGCTAGCCAATAGCGCAACTCATAATTATGAGTGGATACAGGAAAGACCATACCCATCTTGAACGGCTTACCCTGCTGCTTGTATTCGTTGACGATAGGTTTTAGCGCAGAAGCGGATATCGGATGCACCGGCTTGCCGTTTTTGTGCGGGATGTTTTTCTTCATCTTTTTCCAGATGGCGTTGGAAACCGTAATACCGTTTCCATTGAGATCCATGCTGAAAGCCGTGATGATGTGTGCCTTGGTACCAAAACCGATGGTGGCCCCCAATGGTTGACCCGCCAGCATATGCGCTCCGTCCAACTGACCGTCGATCACTCGATCAAGCAAGACCTTCCAGTTTGCCTGCGCCTCCAGCGTCACATAGAGGCCTTCATCCTCGAAGTAACCTTTTTCGTAAGCAATAGCGAGTGGCGCCATATCGGTCAATTTAATGAAACCGAATTTCAGGTCTTCTTTTTCCAGTTTGGGAGCTGCGTGGGCAACCGGAGCACTCAACATACTCAGCGAATATGTCGCGACCAGCGCTGCACCCATTACTGCGTTAATGCTTTTCCCTAAAAAACGCCGGCGTGGAATTCGGTTCGTTTCAGGTCCTGAATTTTTTTTACCAATTTTCATCTCTCAGTCTCTCCAGTTTTAAAAACAAAAAGGCGCCCATACACGTAGGGAACAATTCCCAGGTGTAGGACGCCTTTGTCCAGATACAGATCAGACCGCCGTTGGCCGATCGATCAAATTGTTGCGGAGACGGTGTCGGTTGTGCGCTGCACTACCACAGCAACCCTCCTCGTGTTGGGAGATTGCAGGTAGCGTGCCAAATATCAGTATTGCCTAATACAGCTGGTTTCAGGCTTATTTGAGAAATCGATAAATGAGTTGAAATGTCGACATGCACTAAGAGTGATCAAAAACAGCGCAAATGCGCCAACTTGGTGCCAACGATAAATACGCTGCAGTCGATCAACCTGGAGCTTACCCGCGTTGAGGAACGATCAACTCATCGAACTTTGTTCGACCTTGGGGCGCAAATCGAGGCGCTGCATCGATAGCGGGCTACTCTCCACAACAAACCAAATTACATACCTGATTGCCTTGATAAGAGCTTTGAGAACGGTATCTATTTTTTTGATTTAGACTTTTCTTATTGACTATTGGCTACCGCAACTTGTTCGGGAAGAGTGTCTACACAAAGCACCCTCGATTGACCATTACTGTCCAGCAATCCAATGGGCAATTTGGAATCTCATCACTTTCAACTGCAATTCCTTCCTCAACGAATCGGTAGTTCGCGACACCCTCAGGGTGCCGCGAACCACTTCAGTCATGCCGCAGCCTTAGCGGCGGCCTCCTTCATCGTTGTGGCTAACAAAGTATAAGCCTCGAGCCATGCTGTTTTGACTTCCTCGGTAAAATCCGCACCAAGCCCTTTGCCCAGTGTCCAGATCAACGCCTCACCCACGGTATCGTAATCAGAATCTTTAACACCATAGCCAACATGTCGGACTCCAAGATCCTGTACTGCAGGGACTATTGAATCTAGATCCGAAAGGCCTGCTACTGCCGTACGTATCATGGCCATCAGTTTGCGACCTTGCTCATCCATGTCACCCTTGAACATGGATTTCACCTCAGGATCCAACTCAAACAACTTGCCGTAAAACAAGCCTGCCGCATCGTCGGCAATAGGTAAAACTTTCTCAAGACTGGATTGTACTAATGCTATTTGTTCTGGTGTCATTTTGATCTCCTTAAATATACACAGCTGCTAACGCAAGTGCCTTTTCAATTTGCATTCTGGCTTGAGCCATTTCTGCTCCAATAAAAAAGGCGACCGCTACAAGGAACCAAGTTCCAGGTAACAGGACGCCTATGTCCGTTTTTGACCCCACGTTGGATCGACTAATTTTTGGGCCACCTCAGTTCAGGGCTTTTCCCGAATCGAGGCAAGCAGTTGGATCTACTTTGTCAGCATATCCGAAACTGTTATGACATTTTTCGCCATCTGAACCATTTTGAGGTTCTGGTTCATGGCCATTTTGCGCAACGCTTGATACGCCTCATCTTCCGTTAACCCCTTTTGGGCAATAAGAATGCCTTTAGCTTTGTCGATCAATTTGCGATCGGATAGCGCTTCCTTGGTACGACTCAACTCATCCTTTAGTTCCTTTGTTTCCTCAAACCGAGCGACCGCAATGTCAACGATAGTCTTTAACCGCTCTGGAGAAAAACCATCCACGATATAGGCGCTGATTCCCGCCTTTACCGCGTCACGCGCAAAATGACCGGAGCTCTTCTCGACAAACACGATTACCGGGCATGGGTGCAATTCATTCAATTTGTCCAGCTGGTTAAACAAGTTCCGCTCGTGACGCTTTGCATACACAATGACGGCACCAGGTCTGGATGCTTCGGCAATCACCGTAATGTTGTCGCTGGATCGAATATTGGCAATCACGGTATGACCCTGATCTATCAGTAACTGCTCAATGGAATTCTTTTCCAGTGATGAATCGCAAACCAGTAAAACCCTCATCTCAACCTACGCAAAGCAAATTTCCCAATCCCTCGTACGCGTATTAGCAATCGCTGTGCCATCCCCGAGATTTGGTGTTATGTACTCATATACAAGGAGTTACGAATATAGGTAGTGTTGTCAAAATCGCTTGATGCATCATTTTGAACATTTACGAAATGAAGTGTGCGCGGACTTGGTGCAAAAATACTATTCTGGTGAATTGCTATTGCTGTGCGCGCAAAGCCTGGTTCGGCGCTTCTCCCATAAGCTCAACCAACATTTGATAAAAAGCCATCCATGCCTGCTTAACTTCTCTCGGGAACGACTGATCATCCGCCGGTTTCAACGCCCATATAAATATTCTGCCAGCAATACGATAATGCTCCGCCCTCACACCATAAGCCTGATGCCTAACCCCCAATTCATACAACATCTCGGCAACCTCGTTTGGACGATCCAATGACTCTACCAGGGCTGCAACCATTCCCATCAGCTTGCCTGCCTGCTCCGAGATATCTCCCTTGAATAACTTGCGCATTTCAGGAAAGCGGCAAAACAGGCGGCGATAGAAACGCTCGCCGATCACTCTGCTACGTGTGCGAGATTGCTCAAATGTAGCCTGTACCAACATAATCTGTCTTGGCGTCATCATGCCCCAAATACCTTTTCCTGAAGTAAGTGCCATACACTGTCTTTCCCAACCACTAGCAATCCGAGTGCCAACTTCTCTTGCTTTGTTTTTTGCTTTAAATAACGGCCTTCGGAGAGATTTACGACATCGCTTCGCACCGTTTTTGCGCACTAGTTCTGTAACGTGCACAAAAGACAGGCACAAAAAAGCCCGGCATTGCCGGGCTTTCAAAGCACTTCTAAAACAAGCTAGCTTGGGAATACGTCGAGCACCTTATCCATATCGGTAATAACAACCCATTCTTTGGCGCCCGAACCCATTAACTTATTCTGCCAGGCCTCCATTCGGCGTTGATAGCGACGCGGGTCAACATTATCCGAACGCAGCTTGACGATATTAATGACGACAAAATCAATGCCCTTCACATCATAATCGAAATCACGCACGGTGCCCTTGCCGAGCTCCTGCTTCATGTCGGAAAAAATGACGATAGTCT
>CAJICK010000022.1_pt1 | contig 30079 bp, 30 predicted proteins | sample 9199621 | NCBI WGS metagenome assembly CAJICK01 (sample SAMEA7708342, study PRJEB35096) | sediment metagenome | biome: marine neritic benthic zone biome [ENVO:01000025]; feature: sediment [ENVO:00002007]; material: shallow marine sediment [ENVO:03000034] sea grass bed [ENVO_01000059] ... | reverse complement strand
TCGGTCAATGCGGCGACACCGCAACAGATAAGCAGCGAAGAGTTACTGGGAGCTGCCGGTAGACTGATTATTGCGCATGCGGGTGAGCAATACGTTCTTCGGGTTACCAAGAACGGCAAACTGATCTTGACTAAATAGACTAACTAGCTCGTACCAAGCATAGCCAGCAAATGGGGTGTAGACCCCAAAGCCAGCCAGTTGCATCAAGGTAATAACTAACTGGAGAAAAATGGCTATGCGTATCTTGAATAAAAACATATTGGGATTTGGCAAACAGCGAATCGCACTTTTAATAAGTGTCGTATCTATGCTGACGACGGGGCTGACAACCGGTCCTGCTCTTGCAGCGAATGGTGGGAATTTTTCTGCCAGTGCGCTGACAGAATTCGAGACCAGCTTGTTTAGAGATGATTCAGGCTCGACAACAACGGAACCGGACCTTTCTAACGTTGAGCTTTCATTCGACGCGAGTATCGGGGCGAACATGGGTGCTTCACTGTTGCTCAAGAAGGAGTCGGGGCTTCCGCTCGAAATTGACGAGGCCTACGCTCACTACAAGTGGAACAACAGATCGCCCTTAACAGTGATCGCCGGCCAGGCCTATGTGCCCTTCGGTAGTTTCGAGTCGGATCTGATTTCTGATCCATTAACCTTGGAAACAGCGGAGACACGGGGTCGAGTCGTTATGCTTGGATGGGACAAGGGCGATATTAGTAGCGCTCTCTACCTTGGAGGCGACAGCGATATTACTGGCCTGCCCGGATACTACGGTTTTCAGGCGACCTACAATCAGGGAGAAGATTGGCTAGGGCGCAATATCGGGCTGTCTTATATCAGCCACTTTGGCGCTGCTACAGGTGTCCGGGATAGTTTGACGAATCCGTCTCAACCGAACCACCTGGTTCCCGCAGTGGGTATTAGCGGAAGTGTTGGAAATGGTCATATCCGTCTGGTCGGCGAATATATTCGTGCTATGGAGAAGTTTGCCGCCAGTGATCTGGTGTTTGCTGGCAACGGTGCTGCTCCCAGTGCTTATGGTGTGGAGATTGGCTGGAAGACTCGTGTGTTCAAGCTGCCGGTCAACACATCAATTGCCTATCAAGGCAGTGCCGAGGCTTTCGCACTAGGATTACCGCAATCGCGATTGTTGGCCGGTGTTTCGACCAGCTTGAATAAAAATACATCATTATCGTTTGAATGGTCGAATGATCGTGACTACGAAACGACGGTTGGCGGTACCGGCTCGAATTCCAATACTTATTCAATGTTGTTGTCATTAGAGTTGCAATAAAGTGTTTTGGAGTGTCCGCTTACATCGTTATGCGGACACTCAATCATCCCAGGATCCAGGTATAAGCATGATTTTTTGCTAGATTATTGCTCTAAATTACACACGTGATATATCATCTATCCTAATTGGGATAGACTGCATATGTAATTCTAGATAGGCCATTTAAAGCGCGTGCGTAAATTTTCCATATTTCTTGCAGCGATATTCATGTTGACGTCGGTAGCGTCGGCAGCAGATATAGTATTGTCGCACTCCGAAGTTTCGAAAACTTTAATAGGAGCGAGCCTGCATCTTGATGATGCAGACCATTATCATCACTCCGACACTGATATTAACGATGGTCACCATCATCATCTGTTTCCTCATTTCGTTGCGCTGCCAGTGATAGATGGCAGTTCGGCTGCAATACCGTTAGTCAACGCGCAGCCTGCATACGGCAACCTGCCTTACCTTAATTTTTACCATCCACCATTACCTCGCCCCCCTTCTCGCATTCACCTCCATAGTTAGTTTTTTCAATCTTTTCTAATCGTTAAGTCACCGAGGTGAATCATGGCTGATACGAGCAATGTGGCTCGTGCTCTGCGGTGTTCAGCGTATCTCTGCATCATGGTGTGGATATTTCCCGCCCAGAACGCACACGCGGAATTACCGCTACTCACGGAATCAGAAAGTCTGCGCATTGGTCTGTCTCGACCGGAGCTGGTCGAGGTGGCTAAGGGTAGGCTTGAGATAAGCAAACAGACGGCAGCCAAGGTCGGTCGATGGGATAATCCCGAATTCGGCTATGACCAGGAAAGCGTTGGCAATGAACGGGAGCAAAGTTATTCGATATCCCAGCAACTCGATCTATTCGGTCACCGCCGACTAAAGCGACAATCGTCTGAACTTCTGGTTGAAGCCACCCGCCTGGCCAATTTAAGCGCACGCGCTGACCAAGGGTTGGTAATCCGCAAGGCCTTTTATACGACCTTGTTACATAAGCGACAGGTGGAATATGTCCAGAATTGGGGGCAGGTGCTAAATCTTGCATCTCCTTCACATAAGGACGGTCAGCGATTGCAGCGCGAACGTATGATTGCCAGCGCACGCTTGCGGTCTGTGCGTGCGGACTATGTGCTGTCTTGGCATCGGCTGCGTTCGTTACTTGGCGTTCAGTCGAGTCGATTCGGTAGCGTAAAAGGCAAATTGCATGATGGGGGCGCCATCTCAAGTCTGGATGCTTATCTGAGTAAAGTAAAAGAGCGCCCTGATCTGAAAGAGTTAGAAGAGAAGATTGCGGCCAAAGAGCATCTGACTCGGGCCGCAAAAAGACAACGTTACCCAGGCCTTACAGTTGGTGTTGGCACAAAAACAAGATCGAGTGGCGGAAGCAGTTTGAGTGGTAACACGGTTCAGCTTGGTCTGTCGATTCCTATCGTAAATCGGGGCCAGTCAGCGCAGAATATTGCCGCTACCGAGGCCACTAATTTACGTCATACCTACCAGCTATTACTCGATACGGCGCAGGGTGAAGTGCGTGCCCTGTATCATCGCCTGGCTGAGCTCGACCAGGCCGTGGCTAGCTATCGACAGCAGGCGCGTTCCTATCCATCTGGTTTGCATATACGCGACGCTCTGAACCGCTACCAATCAGGCGAATCGAATTTGATCGAATTACTCGATGTCTTTCGCAGCGCATTGGAAGCACAACTTCAGTTGCTCGACTTGTCTTACTCGGCCCGGATGGCCCGCATAGAGCTCGACTGGAACTCAGGAGTTTTATAGCCATGAATTCGAAAACTAAAAATATCTTTCCGCTTGCAGCAGTACTCTTGTCGGTAGGATTGCTACTTTCCGCCTGTGGCGACAACTCAAATCATGGACGTTCGCACAATGATGATGCAGAAGCGGAACACGGTCATGGCCACGGTGAGGGTGGAACCGCATTGACGCTTTTCAACAACAACACCGAGCTCTTCGTAGAGTTCGAACCGTTTGTTTCAGGGCAGTCATCAAACATCCTGATCCATCTGACTCGGATCGACCGGAAGTCTTTTACGCCAATCATGGAAGGTTCGGTGACAGTCACCCTTTCTGGTGGTGGCAAGTCGGCCGAGACATTTATAAAGCAAAAACCTTCACGCACCGGGATTTTTTCTTTAGACGTGAAGCCTAAGCACGATGGTAAACGCCTACTGAAAATGCGACTTGAGTCCGGCAAGCTAGTTTCGGTCCATTCCCTGGGACAGGTCACCGTTTATCCGAATCGGGATCAGTTGCCCCACGTTCCCGAGGAAGAAGAGGAAGCGAATATATCATTTCTCAAGGAACAGCAATGGCGTGCTGATTTTGCCCATCGACCGGTCGGTACTCGGCTGATGCGCGAATCCGTCACCGCAACCGGCATAATTCGTCCACGATTTGCCGGCCATAGTGGTGAAGCACAAATTAGTGCGCCGACGACCGGCCGAGTTCGGGCAACAGCGAAAGGCTTCCCTGAAATTGGTGGCAAGGTAAAAGCAAATCAGGTGCTTGCAATTGTCGGCGGTCGTGCCGTGCGCAGTCCGATCGCCGGTACCGTGTCGCAAATTTACGTTACTAATGGAGCTAGCGTGCTCGCTGGTCAACCACTATTTAATGTTATCGATCTGACCCGACTATGGATTGAGGCAAGTGTGCCCGAAGCAGATATCGGCAAGCTCACTAAACCGACAGGTCTGTGGATTAAACCCGAAGGTATCGATCGAACCATTGTTATTGATACCTCACTCAAGTCCGCAAGACTTGTTTCCTTTGGCGGCAGTGTTGACCCGATAACCAGAACGTTATCCGTGGTATTCGAATTTGACAATCCGCGGAATCAACTTCGTACCGGACAATATGTACAGGCACATGTATTTACTGGCAGACAACGGCGGTCTATGGCTATCCCCTTAAGTGCGATTGTCGAGGAAGGATTCCAGCAAGTGGTATTTGTCACAGTCGATGGCGAAACCTTCGAGCGGCGTCCGGTGCGACTTGGGATTCGTGATGGAAATCATGTGGAAGTGATCGATGGCCTGAAAGCGGGTGAACGTGTGGTCACCCGGGGCGCCTATCTCGTCTATCTGGCAGCGGCCGCACCCGCTACCACCGGCCACGGCCATGCCCATTAGGATGTAATCATGATCGAGAAAATTATACGTTGGTCACTCCAAAACAGGCTGTTCGTGATTGCTGGCGCAGCAATACTATTTTTCTGGGGATCGTATCAGGCGGCAAACACCCCTGTTGATGTGTTCCCGGATTTGACGGCACCACGTGTGACCGTGGTCGCCGAGGCGCACGGCATGGCGCCACGGGAAGTCGAGACACTGGTTACACTTCCGATCGAGGCCGCGTTGAACGGGGCCGCGGGTGTGCGTCGTGTGCGATCGTCAACGAAAATCGGCTTGGCCGTGGTGACCGTGGAATTTGATTGGGGCGAAGACATTTACCGTGCGCGCCAGATCGTCAACGAGAAACTGCAGCTAGCCAGCGCTTCCTTGCCTGCCGAGCTTCCGCCACCGGTGTTAGCGCCTGTGACATCTATCATGGGAGAGATCCTGTTTGTTGCGATCACTTCGGATCGCCATAGCCTAACCGGGTTGCGGACCGTGGCCGACTGGACGGTGCGTCGCCGCCTGTTGGCTGTACCGGGCGTGGCCGAGGTCATCCCCTACGGTGGTGACATCAAGCAGTATCAAGTGATCGTGCGCATGGAGCGACTGGCCGCTTATCACGTTAGCTTGAATGACGTGGTCGATGCGGTAAAGAGCAGCAATCGCAATTCCTCTGCAGGGTTTTATAACGAAAGCGGCCGCGAGTACCTGATTCAGGGAATCGGTCGTGTTACACGGCCGGAGGATATCGGTAATGCGGTCATCACCATGCGTGGTACCGAACCGATACGGGTGAAAGATGTTGCCGATGTACGCATCGGTGTCGCGCCGAAGCGTGGTACTGCTGGTCATAATGCTAGCGCTGCTGTGGTACTGGGAATCCAGAAACAACCCGTTGCCAATACGCTGGAGCTAACCAAAGAGCTTGACCGTGTCATGACCGATATTCAGTCGGCCCTGCCAACCGGTATGAAACTGGAGACAGAAGTCTTCCGTCAGGCAGATTTTATTTCAGTATCGATTCAGAATCTGATGGCTGCTTTGAGAGATGGCGGCATTCTGGTGATTTTAATTGTGTTTGGTTTCTTATGGAGCGCCCGCGCGACCGGTATCACGCTACTGGCTATCCCCCTGTCACTCGTAGTGACGATACTGGTGATGCAGGCCGTTGGTGCAACCATTAATACAATGACCCTGGGCGGTATGGCGATTGCACTTGGCGCCCTGGTCGATGACGCAATTATCGTTGTGGAGAATATCGTGCGACGTCTCCGGGAAAACCGGGGGCTGATACCAGATTCCCGCAAAGCGGTTACCGAGGTTGTATTAAACGCAACACGGGAGATCCAGGGCTCGATCGTTTTCGCGACGCTAATCATCATCCTGGTATTTCTGCCCCTGTTCTTTCTGGGTGGAGTGGAAGGCAGATTGATGCAACCGCTGGGTTTGGCTTACGTCGTTTCGCTGGCCGCGTCCTTGCTTGTGGCGATTACCGTCACACCGGTTTTGTCCAATTTTTTCTTGAAGGCAGACGATGAGGAGGAAGATAAGGAACTTCGATGGGTTGCTGCCATGAAGTCTCGCTACTCAGATCTTCTCGATAAACTTCTCACAAGATGGAAGCTAATTACCAGTGCGGCCGTTTCGCTCTTGGTTGTTAGCCTTGTTGCATTAGTAACTGCCGGCCAATCTTTCCTTCCAGATTTCAATGAAGGCAGCCTGACCGTGAGCGCCTCTACTTTACCGGGAACCTCGCTGGAGGAGTCTGACCGGCTCGGGACCATGGTTGAAAAGATATTGATCGGCTTCCCGGAGGTAAAATCGACGGCACGGCGAACCGGCCGCGCATTACTAGATCCACACGCCCAGGATATTCATCAGTCGGAAATGGAGGTGAGTCTCAGAAAAACGGAACGCCCGAAAGAAGAATTACTCGAGGCGCTGCGGAACCAGCTCGCAAGTGTGCCCGGTATGAACATCATTATTGGTCAGCCGATATCCCATCGTGTCGACCACATGCTGTCGGGCACCCGTGCAAATATAGCTCTGAAGTTATTTGGAAGTGACTTGTACGAGCTACGGCGACTGGCAAAGAAAGTGGAAGCGGTCATGGCGGGTGTAAAAGGTGTGGTAGATCTCAGCGTCGAGCAGCAAACAGATGTGCCGTTTCTGACGGTACGGTTTGATCGTGATGCGCTGGCCCGCTTTGGTATGACCATCGATAGTGCTGCCGATATTGTGGAAACAGCATTCTATGGCCAAACCGTGTCCCGAGTGCTCGAACAGGACACGAGCTTTGATCTGGTCGTTCGATATGATCCCGAGAAGAAAAATAGCTTCGAAGCTGTTCGCGAAACGCTAATCACTACCCCGACTGGCGCGCATGTACACTTGCATTCGATCGCAGACGTACGCAAGGACCGCGGACCGAATACCATTAGCCGAGAAGACGTACAGCGGAAGATCGTGGTGATGGCGAATGTCGCCGGACGCGACCTCGTTAGCGTGGTCGACGAAATTCGTCAACGCGTCAGCACGGAAGTTCCACTGCCTGCGGGGTATCACGTGGAATACGGTGGACAATTCGAGAGCGCCGCTGCCGCATCCGAGACGTTGGGTATTCTTGGCGCCATCGTAATAGCGGGAATCTTTCTGCTGCTTTATGTGGCATTCCACTCGGCGCGAGATGCATTGCTCATCATGTTAAACCTTCCGCTGGCATTGATCGGCGGGGTGATTGGTCTTTATCTGACCGGTGGCGTCATGTCGGTTGCGACACTGATCGGATTTATCACGCTATTTGGTATCGCAACTCGAAATGGCGTCATGTTGATCGCGCATATTCGAAACCTTGTGCTTGTGGAAAATATCAAGGATTTAAACGCAGCAGTTAAACGCGGAGCAATCGAACGACTTGTTCCTATTTTAATGACAGCACTTGCCGCCGGATTGGCGCTAGTGCCCCTGGCCCTTAGTGCCGGAGAGCCAGGCAGTGAAATTCAGGCGCCGATGGCCGTGGTTATTCTTTGGGGATTAATTAGCTCAACGATCTTAAATATGATTGTGGTGCCGGCGCTTTATCTGCGATTTGGAGCACTGGTAAAGAATTCGTAGGCAAGAATAGTGGTGGTGGGACAACGCTAAAATATATGTTTTAGCGTTTACCATCACCGCCAGCTATCGCCAGGATGCTGTCCAACCAACGGAAGGGAAGGATGCGTTTCAAGAACGAAAAAACGTGTGTCGGTATCGTCACTCCGTAACGAATCCTGGGTTTGCTCGATTCCAGTGCTTTGACGGTTTTAGCAAGAACTGCTTCGGGCGGCAGGGTAAATGGTGTACTACCGCTTTCGCTCTTGAATCGCTTAACCAGGTTCCGGTAACGGTCGCGATGAGCGCTGTGCTCCGCGTCGATATTGGCCTTGAACTTGGCATAGGCGTTGTCACGGAATTTGCTGATGATGGGTCCCGGTTCAACCAGTACCACATGGATATCGGTGTCACGTAATTCCAGGCGCATGGTGTCTGACAGGCCCTCGAGCGCAAACTTGCTGGCATTGTAGGCGCCGCGATAGGCCATGACGGCGATGCCAAGTATGGAGCCGATCTGGATGATTCTTCCATAACCCTGTTTGCGCATAGTGGGTAGCACACGATTCGTCAGTTCTTGCGTACCGAAGACGTTGGTTTCGAATTGTCGGTGTAGCATTTCACGGCTGAGGTCCTCAACTGCACCCGGCTGACCCCAGGCCCCATTGTTTATCAGCGCATAGAGTTCTCCGCCGGTGCGCTCGAGTATTGTTTCTACAGCCTGTTCGATGGACTCATCGTCGTCCAGATCCAGTAACAGGCTTTCCAGACCGATCGCGCTCAGTTCCTCAACGTCGGCAGCCTTTCGGGCAGTCGCAAAAACTCGATAGCCACGCGCATGTAGCCCCTCGGCAAGGCAGCGGCCAATGCCGGTAGAGCAGCCAGTAATAAGAATTGACCTGTTGTTCATTGCAGGGAAATTAGCACAAGTGCGAGCATAGCGTATTTCATTAGCGTACAATTTCATATGTAGAAGGAGCGGTAACAATTTTGATCAAAAGGAATTCAGGATTGCGTGGATAATTCGTCGATAGAAATCTGGTTGCCAAAAGACGACATGTTGAGTAGCGATGTGCTCGCTGCATTGCCCTCAGTCCAGTTGCACACATATCAGTCTCCTTCCGAGTTGGCTGCCCAATGTCACGGGGTGGCACTTATCTCGCCTGAAATCGCACAAAGTTTTTTCGATAGTGATTATTCCCCGGAGATCCGTGCCGTGCTCTGGCTTGGGAAAGATGACAAGGTTGATGAATCTTTGCTCACGCACACAAATGTATGTGCAGCCATTGGAGTCGACAGTCCGCATGAGGCTGTGGTTACAGCCTTCAAGACTGCAATTGATTTATGCGGTCGTGATCACAAGCATCGTCACACGGCAGAAACGCTGGAAAAGATCCTGGAGATTGGTCGGGCACTGGCATCAGAGAAAGATCTGGATACGCTGCTTGATCTTGTGTTGACCCAGGCACGCCGCCTGACCGGCGCCGACGGTTCTTCTATCTATACTCGCGACAAGGACGGCAATCTCTATTTTCGTTTATTGCAGAACGCTTCTACCCAGTCTACTTCTAATGCGCAGATGACGTTGGTAGGGGAATATAGTATCGCCGGTTATGTCGCGCGCACTGGTGAAATAATAAACGTTGATGATGCATACAAGATTCCCAAAGACGCGCCATACAAATTCAACCCGGCACCAGATCGATCTCTGAATTACCTAACCCGGTCGATGCTGACCTTGCCGTTGACTAACAAAGCGAATGAGGTTGTCGGGGTACTGCAGTTGATCAATCGTAAAAACGACTACGCGACTTTGTTGCAATCCCCTGAGGATTTTGACAAACACGTGCTCCTGTTTGATGAAACCAGTGTTGCCGTCGCCGAAGCGCTAGCCGGTCAGGCAGGTGTCGCGCTTGAGAACAGCATTCTCTATGAAGATATCGAGAAACTCTTCGAAGGTTTCATTCGCGCTTCGGTTCAGGCAATTGAGGCGCGTGATCCGACCACTGCAGGCCATTCATTTCGGGTTGCCGAATTTACCGAGCGTTTGGGTAAAGCCACGGACCAAAGTGACATCCATAGTGTACGTGGCGTTCAATTTAGTAAGGATCAGTTGCAGGAAATTCGCTATGCGGCCCTGTTGCATGATTTTGGCAAAGTAGGGGTTCGTGAGAACGTACTGGTCAAGGCGGACAAGCTGTATCCACATCAGTTAGAGCTGATTGAACAGCGGTTTCAGTACGCGCGCACCAGTCTCGGGCGTCATGCGTTCCAGGAGATCCTGGACTTGTACGAGTCAGGCGATGCGCCGCCAGAGGAATTGAAAGCCAGGCGCCGCGAGATAGAGACTATGCTTGCCGAAGAAGATGCTCGGTTGCAGCAGTTTTTCCAGACTGTACTCGAAGCAAACCGGCCATCGGTGCTACATGAGAATGCCTCGGCGGGCCTAAAGGCCATCCGGCAGTACAGATTTCCGAATTACGAAGGCGAACCATTGTCGCTCCTGGAGGAATTTGAGTTCACGAGTTTGTCACTTTCCAAGGGCACCCTGTCTCCTGAAGAACGTGAACAGATTGAATCCCACGTCAGCCACACGTTCGAGTTTTTGAGTCTGATTCCCTGGACCAAGAATCTGGCCAATTTGCCGAATATTGCCTTTGCTCATCACGAGAAACTGGACGGCACCGGTTATCCACGTGGTCTCGCCGCTCAGGATATCCCGGTCCAATCCAGGATTATGACCATCGCCGACATTTACGATGCGCTGACCGCGCCTGACCGACCATACAAAAAGGCCGTACCGGCAGATCGTGCACTGGATATCCTGTCAGAAGAAGCCAAGGCCGGGAAAATTGACAGCGATTTATTCCGCATTTTCGTGGAATCAAAATCCTTTACACTGATCGATGCCTGAACCCATAGTTTGGTGGGGGAAAGGGGTCGTTGTATAATTCGGCCAAATTTGAATCGGCCGTATTTTCCTCTTCTCTAACAAGCAGGTAGTAATGACTTCACCCGACAAAGATCCAGCCGGGACGGGAACCGACCGACTGCGCGTAGGCGTGGTTGGGACCGGCTACCTCGGCAAGTTTCACGCAAAAATTTATAACGACATGCCTGACGTCGATCTGGTCGGTATCGTTGACGTCAACGAGGAAGCCGCTAAAGCCGTGGCTGACGAATGTGGATGTCCTGCCTACACCGAAAGTAAAGATCTGCTGGACAAGATAGATGCAGTCAGCATCGTTGTGCCTACCGAATTGCACCTTGAGGTCGCTCGCCCGTTCCTTGAAAAGAACATCCATATGTTGCTGGAGAAACCAGTGGCACCCAGTTATGAAGAGTCACTGGAGCTGGTCGAACTTGCCGAAAAGAGTGGTGTGATATTCCAGGTTGGACACCTCGAACGTTATAACGCAGGTGTTATGGCACTGGCAGAGCGCGCCAAAGAACCACGATTTATCGAAGTGCATCGACTTGGCCCGTTTGTGGCGCGCGCCACCGACGTCGACGTGGTAACTGATCTGATGATCCACGATATCGATATAGTGCTGGAACTGGTGGGTTCGCCGATCAAGAGCCTATCTGCGATGGGCACACCGGTGATAACCAACCACGTGGATATAGCCAATGCTCGAATCGAGTTTGAAAATGGCGCCGTTGCCAATGTAAACGCTAGCCGTGTTTCCAATAAGAAGTTTCGTCGTATACGTGTATTCGAGCGTGACCACTATTATGGTCTGGATTATGCCGAACAAAAGCTGGACGTGGTCAGGGCAGAGCACAAGGGCGGAGACGAGGAGTGGCCGGAAATCGTCACTGAGCAATTAGATGTTGAACCCCGTTTGCCATTGAACGCCGAAATAGAAGATTTTGTTCATAACATTCGTACTAATACCACGCCATTAGTAACCGGACGTGTTGCTTTGGAAGCGCTTCGTGTTGCATTACTGGTCAAGGAGAAAATAGCAGCATGTCTACCGTAAAGTCCGTCCCGTTTCTCGATCTCACGACAGAATTTGCAGAGCTCCAGGACGAATGGCTGGATGCTATTCGCGCTACCGGTCAAAGCGGTGCGTTTATTCTCGGCCCGAATGTGAAGGCGTTCGAGAAAGAAGTGGCGGATTACATTGGCGTAAAGCATGCCATCTCCGTTGCCAATGGTACCGATGCACTGGTGTTATCGCTACGTGCATTGGGAATCGGGCCTGGCGATGAGGTTATTACGTCACCCTACACGTTTTATGCGACATCGGAGGCCGTGAACGCAGTCGGTGCAACGCCAGTGTTTGCCGATATTCTGCCAGACAACTATACGCTTGATTCTGCCAGCGTCCGTAGCTGTATTACTGATAAGACCCGCGCCATTATCCCGGTCCATATTTTCGGCTGCCCGACAAACATGGATGAAGTCATGGCCATTGCCAGTGAGAACAACCTGACGGTGGTCGAAGATTGTGCACAGGCCTTTGGTGCATCGGTTGGTAAAGCGCGCGTTGGCAGTATTGGCGATACCGGGTGTTTCAGTTTCTACCCAACCAAAGTGTTAGGCTGTTACGGTGATGGTGGCATCATCACTACCAATCGTGATGACGTGGCAGAACATTTATTGCGTTTGCGCAACCATGGCGCCACGGCCCCCTTTATGCATTCGGAAGTCGGTTATAACAGTCGTCTCGATGAAATTCAGGCAGCCGTATTACGCATCAAGTTACGTACTATCGATGAAGCCGTAGAAGGCCGACGCACCGTCGCCAAAGCCTATTCCGATCGTCTTGGTGGAAAGATCCTTGCTAATCCCGAAGCACCTTCCTGGGGAGGGCACGCGTACAATCTTTATACGATACGGGTTTCGAAGCGAGATGAATGCCGTCAGCGCTTGAGTGATAAGCAGATCGGATCTTCTTTCTGCTATCCGAAGCCCCTACACTTGCAGGAGGTATATGCGTCGCTCGGTTACAAGGAAGGCAGTTTGCCGCAGGCGGAGCACGCTTCTACTGAAAATCTCTCCCTACCAGTCTACCCAGGTATGCCCGAGTCACACATTGACCGGGTTTGCGAAGTATTGCTGGAAGAAAGTTGATTTGTGGGTCTGGTAATCTTTTGTTCTAGCTAAAAGGATTTCCTGTTCCATCCCCACATCGCACGTGGCGCATCGGTGAATTCAATATATATACGATCTGCCGACACCTTCAGGGCATCCTCAATAAAGTCGCAGAGTGCCTGAGACAATGCCGTGGTTTTGCCTAGCGGTAGACCAATCGATTTTAGTTCGAGATACGCACAAGGCTCATCACTCCCCGCAAACATCATCAGTTGTTCGGGATTAAGGGCAGTCATAACATATTTCTCTGACTTACCAATTTCACTGGCAACGAGAGTAGAAGCTCGCTTAAGTACATCTTCTTGCGTTTCGTGATCAACGCTCGTGTTTGTCTGAATGCTTAAATACGGCATTACTCACCTCAGCAGAAAACCAGAATGGGATCTTTAGCGACGACTACCGCATCAAGTGTACGCCGGTACGTGCCCGGGATACGGCTTCGTCAAGAGTTTGACAGCCAGCAACCTGAATGCGTTTTTCTAACCCTCGACATATTCTTTTCACCAATGCAGGTCCCTGGTATACGAAACCTGTATACACTTGTATCAGATCAGCTCCCGCAACCATTTTTTCCCAGGCATCATCCGCATTCTCTATGCCTCCAACTCCGATGATGGGAATCTCGCCCTTCAGGTGGTTGTATAGTGTTCGAATAACCGCTGTCGATTTCTGTTTTAGTGGCCTTCCGCTCAATCCGCCGGCTTCCTTGGCCAGCAGTTCATGCTCTACGCCGTTACGATCGATCGTGGTGTTAGTAGCGATAACTGCGTCAATCTTGTTTTCACGCAAAATGCGCGCGATATCTGCCAGTTCCTCTGACTTCAGGTCCGGGGCAATCTTGACCGCGATCGGTACATACACCTGCCGGGTTTTTCCAAGCATTACTTGTTCGTGTTTTAAAGCGGTAAGCATGGTGTTTAATGCATCACCGGTTTGCAGTGCGCGCAGTTGCGGGGTGTTAGGCGAAGAGATGTTTATGGTCACGTAGTCAGCAATGGAATAGACAGCACGAAACGCTGCAAGATAATCGTCAACCGCTTTCTCATTTGGCGTGTTCTTGTTTTTTCCGATGTTGATGCCAATGATTCCACTTCTACTATCGGTACGTAGATTCTCCAGAAAAGCGGCCACACCGAGGCTGGGGAAGCCCATGCGATTGATCAGCGCATGGTGCCTGGGAAGACGGAATATCCGCTTCGGCGAATTCCCGGGCTGGGGTGCAGGCGTAACCGTACCGAGTTCCAGCGAGCCAAAACCAAGACTGGTTAGCGCCGGTACACACTCGGCATTTTTATCAAGACCCGCTGCCAGTCCGACGGGATTGGGGAATTCGAGCCCCATTACTTTCATCGACAGGGCTAGTGACCTCGGGCGATAGAATGCCCGCAACAGCGGTAATACGCCGGGAATCGACTGGGCGATTCGTAACAGGCGCAATATCAAATCGTGACTGAATTCGGCGTCAAACAGAAACAGCAGTGGGCGGATAAATCTATACACGACGCGGTGGCAAGTGGCCTTGGTAAATTGTCAGTATTATCGGGACGGCGATCATAACCCAATCAGAATTTTTCGTCCTTGCCGAGATAGCGCCACTTACCTTCGGGCAGGGATCCAAGGCGTACCCGGCCAATGCGAACTCGCTTGAGACCGGTCACCCTGAGTCCGACCAGGTCACACATCCTGCGAATTTGACGTTTACGACCTTCTATCAGCACAAACTTCAATTGGTCAGGATTGATTTGGGAAATTTTTGCCGGTTTAAGCTGACGGCCATCGAGGGAAAGCCCATGTCGGAGCCTTTTAAGCACGTCTTCATTGATCGCACCTTTTACCCGTACCAGATATTCCTTTTCTATATTGGATTCAGGCCCAACCAGGGTTCGAGCGACACGTCCATCCTGGGTCAGCACCAGCAGTCCCTGTGAGTCGATGTCCAGCCTCCCGGCGGGCGCCAGGCCTTTCAGGTCTGCCGGACGGAGTCGGCGGCGATCCAGGTCTTTTGGATCATGATTGGCAGCCGTAATCAGGTGGATCGCTGGGCGATAGCCTTTTTCTGCTTGCGCGGAGACGTAGGCGATTGGCTTATTCACAAGAATGGTGAGTACCTGTTCCTGTTTCTTCTTTGCCCGCGGATCAAGCTCGATATTCACATCAGGATCGACTCGAACGCCCAGTTCAGCGATTTCGCCGTTTCCGTACTTGACCCAGCCTTTCTCGATAAAGGCGTCAGCTTCGCGACGGGAGCATAGTCCCCGCTCAGCCATCAGCTTGGAAAGGCGGATTTTTTCCTTACTCATAGGGGATTCCGGATTGTTTTCGGGTTTCCTGCTGTAACAGTTTCTTCATATAAACGCGTTAGGCTAGTTCCCGAATCAAACAGGAAGAAGACAAATGATGGGTGAACATCAGCAAGATGAAATTGTAAACGGCAAGCAGGTTCACGAACAGGCAATACGAGATGAAATTGCTTTTCTGGAGCGTCGTCTGATCGATATGAATGCCGCTGACGACAGCGCGTACGAAAAGCTCCTCGCAAAGGCTTACAGTCAACTGCTCAACGAGCGCAGATCCCAGCTCGAGAAAGTCATAACCAGCTGATGGGTCAGGTACCTCGGTACCTGGTGCTTCGCTAACCCCCGCAATTTTTGCTATTCTCTGCCGCCTTTCGTGCATGGCGGCGCCTGCATGTGGTTGTTTGAAACAGGCCGAAATCGGAGATAGCAATGCCCAAAAAGCTGAACAAAATCAGTTCCCGTATAACCCAACCGAAGTCGCAGGGTGCGTCGCAGGCCATGCTTTATGGAACTGGGCTTAAGGGCGCGGACATGGACAAGGCTGAGGTCGGGATTGCCAGTGTTTGGTGGGAAGGCAATACATGCAATATGCATCTCAATGACCTGGCCGACAAGGTCAAGCAGGGCGTAGTGGCATCGAAACTGGTGGGCATGCGTTTCAATACCATTGGTGTCAGTGATGGCATTTCCATGGGCACCGAGGGCATGAGCTATTCATTGCAGTCACGCGACCTGATCGCTGATTCCATCGAAACCGTAATGGGTGCGCAATGGTACGATGGCCTGGTAACTATTCCAGGGTGTGATAAAAACATGCCCGGCTGTTTGATCGCTATGGGTCGCCTCAATCGGCCGTCCCTGATGGTATATGGCGGTACCATCAAACCCGGACATTCACATGGTAAAACATTGGACATCGTTTCCGCCTTCCAGAGTTATGGTGAGTTCATTGCCGGCAAGATAGACGACGATGAGCGTCAGGACATTGTGGAGCATTCCTGCCCGGGTCCGGGCGCCTGCGGTGGCATGTACACTGCCAACACCATGGCATCCGCTATCGAGGCCATGGGCATGTCGCTTCCGTACAGTTCGTCCACTCCCGCTGTTGACCAAGGCAAGCACGATGAGTGTCTTCGTGCTGGTGAGGCGGTGCGTCATCTTCTCGAACAGGACATCAAGCCGCGCGATATCATGACGCGTGAAGCTTTCGAGAATGCCGTGGTTGTGGTCATGGCGCTTGGTGGTTCGACCAATGCGGTGCTGCATTTAATAGCCATGGCGCGTGCTGTCGATGTGAACCTGACTATCGATGACTTCCAGGCTGTCAGTGACCGTATCCCGTTTATCGCTGATCTCAAGCCCAGTGGTCGTTTTGTTATGGAAGATCTACACAATGTCGGTGGCACACCCGCGGTAATGAAGTACTTACTTGAAAAGGGTTTGATCAACGGTGATTGCATGACAGTAACGGGTAGGACTGTTGCTGAGAATCTAAGTGATTTGCCCGGACTATCCGAGGGACAGGAAGTGATTTTGCCTCTTGAGAAGCCGATCAAGAAGTCAGGCCACATACGAATTCTTAAAGGTACTCTGGCTCCGGGTGGGTCGGTTGCCAAGATAACCGGTAAGGAAGGAGTGAGCTTTAAGGGTCCGGCAAAGGTTTATGATTCCGAAGAGGACATGCTCAAGGCGCTGGAAGACGGCAAGATAGAAAAAGGCGATGTTGTCGTGATTCGTTACGAGGGCCCGAAGGGCGGACCCGGTATGCCGGAAATGCTGACGCCGACTTCCGCTATCATGGGCGCTGGTCTTGGCGACGACGTTGCCTTGATTACCGACGGGCGCTTCTCCGGTGGTTCGCACGGATTCATTATCGGCCACGTTGTTCCCGAGGCACAGGAAGGTGGGCCTATAGGATTAATTAGAAATGGCGATATCGTTTCCATTGATGCTGTTAAAAACTCACTGGATGTCGAAGTTAGTGAAGAGGAGCTGGCAAAACGTAAAACAGAATGGAAAATGCCGCCTTATAAAGCCACGCGTGGGACGCTTTATAAATATATCAAGAACGTCAAGAATGCCTCGGACGGTTGTGTAACCGACGAATAGGTCGATCTATTCGGTACGCCATCAACGCACGTTGGTTAACAATTATAAATAGGGAGTAGTTCGGGTGTCAGGGAAGTATTGTGTTGTTATTGATTCCGCCTGTGATTTACCTCAAACGTATATTCAGGAGCACGGTTTAGAAATTCTACCGATCAGTGTTCGTTTTGGCGACAAGGTGTTCATTGACAACCGTGACCCGGGAATGACGATGGACTTGTACCAGGGTGGTGTGCTTGCCTCAAAGGGCGTGGATGCTGAAACCGTTCCATTCACTATCGAACAAATCACTGAAGTTTTTGAAAACCGAATTGCACCTCACTACGAGGGCGCCCAGGTCATCACAATCACATCAACCCGCAGCCCGATTTTTGAGAATGCTCGCCAGGCGGCATTCGTAAACCTGCCGAGAATGAAAGCTGCACGTAAAAAAGCAGGCGAAGAACCGCACTTCACCATGCGTGTGATGGATAGCCGAACCCTGTTTACCGGCGAAGCAGTACTGGTCTATGAGGCAATTCGATTGCTGGAAGAGGAACAGTTGCCCCTAAGTCGCTTATCGACTCCACTGGAAAAGCTACGCGATCGCGTGTTCGCCTATCTTGTTCCTGACGACCTTCATTTTGTTCACAATCGTGGAAAGAAGAAGGGCGATAACAGTGTGAGCTGGCTAAGCGCTAAGGTGGGCACTGCGTTAAATATCAAGCCGGTGATCTGTGCCCATAAGGGAGATACGAAAGTATTGTTCAAGGCGTCAGGCTTCGATAGCGCGCTAGACAAGTTGTTGAATCATACGGCTGAACAAATACGTGCCGGGCTTTCAGTTCCCGTGGTGGTGGTGAGTTATGCTGGTGACCCGGGCGAATTGGAGCGACATCCGACGATCCAGAAATTCCAGAAATTTGCAGATCGTCATGGCGTAAAAACTTTGTTCTCCGTGATGAGCACAACCGCTGCGATTAACGTCGGGGCAGGCGCGTTCTCCCTGGCCTACGCCGCCTAGTTCTGTCCGATACGTTTTTCTATATCTTTCAGAGTCTTACTGTAGGTAACACTATAGGCTCCACCCAGTTCTACGGCACGACGCGCGTGTAAAAGCGCTTCGTCAAGTTTGTTTTTATCCAATAAAACCTGCGCCAGATTATTGTGGGCAGGGGCATGTTCCTGATCTAACGCAATTGTTTTGCGGTAGGCCTTCTCGGCCTGACTGCTTTCCGCCAGATGATAATAGGTGTTGCCCAATCCCATGTGCGCACCCAGACTGCGAGACCATTTCTGGCTTGCGGTCAAGTAAGCCTGGTTGGCAATCTCCCAATTTTTAGTTCGTTCGAATGGAAGGATCGATTTCAAGTATTTATGCTCATTTGCTGTCGCCGGCAATTCCGTGGTTGAAACTATAACCACTGCCCATCGTCCACTACGACGCCAGGTACGATCAAATAGTTTGAGCGAATAAACTTTTCGCTTATCTAGTCCTGATCGTAAAATTATTTGGGATTTATTTAAGTCGTAGCCAACGACAACGGCGTAGTGCCATTTCGGAATCAACCTTATTCCAAGATTTTGCATCACCAATACCGGGCGACCGTTTACGACCTCAGTTAATACGCTCAACAGGTCTGGATCCAGTTGATAGGCAATACGTTCATAGCGACGTGTGGTGGAGATCATCTCCGTTCGCAAACTTCCTTTGCGCTTTGGAACGTACACTTGCCCGACAAGTGTATCGGGTGAAACAGATTTGCTGCTGGAATTTAGTACTGTCGAAAGTGCGGCAGGCCCGCATTGGTAACGCTGTTGGGGGAAGAATGGTGTATCGACCAGTTCTTTTGTCGATGGTAGACCGGTTGAGGAATAATCAATGCGCGGTCCGGGTCCTGCACAGGCCGAAAGAAAGAGAACAAGAAAAAATAAAAGGCCGCCAACTATTGGGTTGGCGGCCCTGGGTGTAAAGCTTCTTGCCAATACTATTTCTTACCTTTTACGAATGGGAAGATATCTGTGTATCCCATTATGTCGGTGAACAACAAAACAAGAAAAATCAGTGCAACTGTGCTGAGAACGTCACCACCAGCAGGTAGTTGGTCCAACTTACCGTTCAGCGCAGCAATTTCCTGGTCGCTCATGTTGTTGATGCGATCCATGGCGTCATCGGGATTTACACCCATTTTTACCAGTTGGTCACGCACATCCTGTCGGGCAAGCAATTGATGCGCTTGAGATGCTTTCTCGGCGCCAATGGTTGCGTCAGTGTCGACAATGGCGGCGTAGGCGGGCATCTGAAGTCCTAGCCCCAGGAAAGCGGTAATTGCGAGAAGGCTTACCCAGCGCGACATTCTTCTAAAGGCATTCATTTTTATACTGACCTCCGTGGTTGGTTTCAGTCGAGATTATACCAATTTTAAGAGCGCTTCAGCGAGAGTCCGCCAAACGTAAAAAAACAGGCGCCCGGTGGGCGCCTGGGATTAGCTCTGAGGTATCAGTCCTAGGGGAATACCGGATACATGGCGTCCATCCCGCTTTCGTTTGCCTCCGGGTGTTGTTTTTTCATGATCGTTTTGATCTCAACTACCCTGTCCTTCGGTACGTCGATCATCATCAATATTTTACCGCGAGACAATGCACGTCGGAATCGGGCTAGTTGTGTGTTGGGCACGTCGGTTCCGATCAGACCTGAGGTCCAGACACCGAATATGGAGCCGAGCATGGCAAACAGCGCGACCACGCTCAGTGTGACGTTGATTCCTTCAGGGGGGAAAAGATATACGGTTAGACCGCCAAGGATTCCGGTGATACCGCCAACAATAATGCCCAGTGCCATGGCGTGATAGAAGTCGCTTTTCTGGCCAAGAGTCGCCGGGGGAAGATCTTTGATGTCGATCCCGTCCTTGGCCAATACATGTACATGGCGCTCCTCAATTCTTGCTAGGAGCAAGTGGCGCATGGTCGACTGGGCGTGTTTTACATCAGGTAACAGAAAGTATAGCCGTTCTCGCATAACAACCTCCTTTCTTGATTGCAGGGATACTGCTTACCATAGTTGTGACAGAAGGTTTCCGTCGAGGTTCAGTCTACGAGCTTGATCAGATATTTAAATAACGCGAATTGTAGGGTCATTGAGGGATATGGCATGCAATGTGCCACTAGTAGAAAAACGGCCGAAAAACACTGTAATTGAATATGTATCGATACTAGTCAGAAATGTAGTTTCTACATAGTCCACGAAGCACCATGTCTGTATAGCTTACGACACCAACCAGTTTCTTGTTGTTAACAACAGGCGCACGGGCTAACCCGAACTTATCAAACATGCGAGCGCAGTAGCGAATATCCATATCCGGATCTACGGTGATGACTGGTTTAGACATGATCTCGTAGATGTTGACTCGCTCTGGCGAGCGATCGACCGCGAGAACTTGCCTGGCAATATCGGAAATAAGGACTATGCCGTATTCGTCGTCTTCGTGTCTCTTGTCAACCACTACTGTCTTGGTCTCGACATATTTCATTTTGCGCAAGGTATCGGCAACGGTCGTTAGCCCATCAACCAGATCAAAATCTTTTTTCATAACGTCTTTCACGCGTATGATTGTATTTTCACTCATAATTTTTCCTCCACCACTTCTTTCAGTTCTGCTATCTGATGGGTGACGCCAACGGCATCTTCCACGTCTATTTGAAACGCAATCCCGGTACCCGGTTTACTTTCAAATTCACCAACCTCTGCGATTTTTTCGAGGATGGATCGGCTCAGGTGTTCCTCGACCAGGAACATCACCATGTCTCTCTGTGTCGCCATGCTCAAACCAAGAAAGGTCTTGGGCGTTTCTATGCCCTCACCGCGAGCCTGGTTTAACACGGTCGCGCCTTTGGCGCCGGCTTCTCGCGCGGCGTCCATTACCTCTGAGGTTTTGTGGTCTTCGATGAGCGCTATGAGCAGCTTGAAATGCATATTAATTACCTCCTGACTGGAATGGCGCGAATAGATCAGTATTCATCTTTGGGTTCATCCTTGCGGGGAAGGCCGGCTGCTCGTTTCTCGCGCCATTGGACGATTTGAGCATAGCCCATCACTGTAATCATGGGAAACAAACTGGCAAACGCGATAAGACCAAATCCATCTATTAGTGCACTGCGTCCAGGCACCGTGCTCGCGAGTCCGAGACCCAATGCCGCCACCAGCGGAACGGTCACGGTTGAAGTTGTTACGCCACCTGAATCATAGGCGAGCGCAATTATCATTTTGGGGGCAAACATCGTTTGGAAAATGATGATGATGTAGCCGACGATGATGTAGTAATGCAAAGGTGTTCCGGTAACGATGCGATAGGTACCGAGTGCGATACCCAGAGCAACGCCGACTGCGACAGCGAGTCGCAATCCCCAGGTGCTGATCGCGCCACCGGAAACTTTCTGTGCCTTGATGGCAACCGCAATCAGTGATGGTTCGGCGACTGTCGTTGCAAAGCCAATAGCCGCCGCGAACAGATAAACCCATTTATAATCCTGCCACCCCAGCGTGCCAGAGACGGCAGTGATCCCCCGTTGAATGAATTCCGGATCAGTCAGTTGTTGCGCCATCAACTTACCCAGGGGGAAAAGTGCCTTTTCGAGTCCGACCAGGAATAATCCCAGACCAAGGAGCACGTAAACAAAACCTATGACAGTGCTTTTAAGATTAGGAATAGGGCGGCGAAGCACCAGTAACTGAAAGCCAAACAGGATGACCAGTATCGGTACGACATCGCGCACGGTGGCGAACAATGTGGTGACAATGTCCTGTATTAACTGCACTACACCACCATGCCGTAGGCCATGACAAAAATCATCGGTGTAAGTGACGCGAACGCTATCAGACCGAATCCATCAATCATTGGATTACGTCCTTTGATGCTCGACGCGAGACCCACGCCAAGCGCAGTAACCAGCGGCACCGTTACTGTTGACGTGGTGACACCACCAGAATCATAGGCAATTCCTATAATCTCTTTAGGTGCAAACGCGGTCATAATCACGACACCGATATAGCCTGGAATAATGATGTACTGGATTGGCCAACCTTTGATGATGCGTACCACGCCTACGACAATTGCAATACCGACCGATAGGGCTACCGTGATGCGTAGTCCAAGCGCATAACTGTTCTGCGAAGCCGCACCGAGTTCAATCATGCCCCCCGTAGCGGCAACTTTTGCCGCTTCCGCTGCCACGGCGATAAGAGCAGGTTCAGCAATGGTAGTACCAAAACCCAGCGCGAAAGCAAAAATGATCAACCATGTAAGGCTGCCTTTTTTAGCAAATCCATAAGCCATAGCTTCGCCGATCGGGAAGAGTCCCATTTCAAGGCCGCGAATAAACAGCGTTAGTCCGAGAATAACCAGGACTGTACCGGTCAGTATTTCCGGTAGGTTGGGGATGGGTTGGCGAAGAACTGCATACTGGAAGAATGCGATGACAAGAATGATGGGCAGTAAATCCCGGACACTATCCCGTATCGGATTCAGGATTCCTGCAATTGTCTTCTTCAAAACAGAGTTGTCCCTATGATTGGAAGCCAGACCTTACCTGAACTGTTTCCAACTGTTAACTTGTCGATTCAATTTTTTCTATCGGGGATTAAGGATGCCCGAAAGTGGGGCGGAAAGTTTGTTGTGAACTAGTAATCAGACTGCATCAATTGTTTGGGGTAATGCTGAGGCTCACCCAATAAAAACTATGCCGATGCCACTTTCAGTGACACGGACTACCTTGGCCTCGGCAATCATCGGTTCCTCATCGGGCGAGTCGGGTGCAATGTCAACAAAAATTTTGGAACCTTCTGTTGGCAAGGGTGAATTTCCACGTTGCAGGAAGGCGCCAACATTGCTCAGGTCTATTGTTTCAACCGTGGTTTTATGCCCCTCGTAAGAAATTACAGCGGTGCGATGTACTTCTACGCGCTCGTGTTGCCGGCGCTCATCGTGTTTTTGATTCGCCATAGGTGCAATTGCTCAATTTGAAGTAACTAATGAAAGTCTAGCTCGCCGGTGGCTTGGGGCAAGCAGAGGAATCCGGAGATTTTTGTGGCAATGTGCTCAGGTGCCGTGACTAACAAGTTCAGTACCGATCAGGGGGAGATAGTCAGAGGGCATAATGCCGTATTCACCAGCGGGAATGACCTTTTTGATATCGGGCGCACCTTTTGGATTGCGTTTTTCTTCCTGCATTAGATCGACCACTCTCACCTGATCATAATGCTGTTTATCGGAGTTAAGTACCAACGCTACTCTCGGTTTAAGTCTTCTTTCCCTATTTACCGTTGCAACCACACCAATGGCGCCAGTGGAGAGTTCTACAATGCTGCCGATGGGGTATACGCCCATGCACTGGATAAACTGCTCGATGAGACCTGGATGAAATGCCGTATTGCGCCATTGGTACATCTTTGAGAGCGCGTCGTAGGCAGTCATACCTTTGTGATACGAGCGGTCGCTGGTAATGGCGTCGTAACAGTCGACGACACCACCGATCATGCCAAATACACCGATGCTGTCACCTTTACGGCCGCCGGCATAACCGCCACCACCGTAGCGCTCATGATGGTTTGCAGCGACCTCAATCGCGATTCTCGGAATCCCTGGCGATTTCTCCAGGACTTCTACTCCCAAGGGCACGTGGCTTTTCATGATTTCGAACTCTTCGTCGGTCAGCTTGCCTTTTTTATTTAGAATTTCGTTAGGTACCTTCATTTTTCCGACATCATGAAGCAGGGCGCCAATACCGAGATAGTTTAACTCTTCCCGTGTCATTTCCAGGTGACGACCAAAGGTCAGCGCAAGGATGCATACTCGAACACTATGAAGTGCAGTGTATTCGTCAGTTTCCTTTAGTTGTGACAGAACACCCATAGCATCCGGGTTCCGAATGATGCTTTCGACCATCTCGGCGATAATTGCTTTGGCGGCTTCACTATCGATGGTGCGCCCAAGTCGAACATCTTCAAGTGTGTTGTATAAAACTTTACGGGTATCTTTCTCGATGCGTTTTGCTTCTGGCAGTTCTAGCTCGAGCTCCACTTCTTCTTCCGGGCGCCAACGTTTCTCTGTCGGTGGGCCGTCCAGAACGTGCTGCAGGTCGAGTTTGATATCTTTAGGAGGAGCGGAAACCGTTTTTTGGGTAACGACGTGCGGTTTTGAAGGCTTCCTGGTTTCGTTTGCTGCGCTGGCACCTTCAGTGTCAATAAAAACGTATTCGCAACAATTTCTCAGTTCTTCAAGGGTATCGTCATCAGAGATCTCAAAACCCTGAAACAGAAAACTGGTGCTGGTCCATGGGCGGTCCAGCTCCGAGACGTACATCCCGATTTCTAATTCATGTGTGTAAACTTTCTTTTTCATTATTAACCAAACCGCATAACTAGCCAGCCTGACTTAACCGGATAATAGTCAGGTAGGCCGAATCACTTGCGTAGGCATTTCGCCACGAGTGCAATTACTACATTCCCCGATAATAATTTTAGCTCGTGGCTCCAGATTTGCACCAGAAATGACCGAGAAAATCAGCCTATTTCCAGTGTGTCATCGGTAGCGGTGCTCTCGTTTTGTCGTACGACATCATTGCCAAACGCCGTTTCCAATGGAGAATATGGTATAAGATTGTCTTCTAACCCTTTGTAATTAAAATGGTTATGATCCATTAGCTGGCTCAGTCGAACGTTGCCGATTGCATTTAGCATGTTGCTGGGGATTTTTGGATTTTCCGCAGCCAAGGTAGCGATCAGCTCCTTTATGTTTGCTCGCGTCATATTTTTCTGGGAGCCGCAAAGATTGCAAGGGATAATCGGGAACTGTTGTTCGTCGGCATAGGTAATGATATCTGCCTCCTGGCAGTATGCCATCGGGCGGATGACGATATGATGACGATCATCGGTCAGCAATTTTGGCGGCATGGATCTAACCTCACCGCTATATAAAATAGACATCATCAAACTTTCAATAAGATCATCTCGATGATGGCCGAGTGCGACTTTATTAAAGCCGTGGTCTTTTGCGTAGCGATAAATGTGACCACGTCGTAAACGCGAGCACAGGGAGCAGTAGGTTTTGCCCTCAGGCACTTTATCGATGACCACTGAATAGGTGTCACGATGCAGGATTTCAAACGGATAACCTTTTTCCTCCATCCACTCTCTCAGCGCGCTGTCATCCCAACCGGGTTGCGCCTGATCCAGAGTCAGGGCGAACAATTCGAAATCTTTATTGCTGCGCATGCGCAACAAATGCAGTAGTCGCAGCATGGTAAATGAATCCTTGCCGCCAGAAAGACAAACCAGTACCCGGTCCCCGTTCTGGATCATCTGGTAATCCGCAATTGCGCGACCGGTGTAATGCAGCAGTTTCTTCTCGATACGGGACATGATGAAATCGTCGGTTACAAGCAAGGCCGGCTATTTTGGAAGATGCTGAACGGGAAAGCTAGCCCTTGCCTAGCTAGAAACTTCAGCTAATTCGTTGTCGGATACAGTGATTTAGCATCCCTGGTAGATGAAAAAAGTGTTTGAAGTTGCAATGCTAATTGTTATCGCCGTTTGGCCCATCATTGGTTTGGGATTGCTGGCACTAGTTGGAAGGATTGGTAGAAGCCCAGGGGTATTACCGGTTGCAAAAACCGCCGGAGAAGTCTTGGCGCGAATGTACCTGTGGCCGCTGGTTCTCTGGCGGATTCGGTCTGCTCGAAAAATACTAAAGGATGATCAGGAAGAGGGAGTCTAAGAATTGCCTGTCGAAGACAGGTTGCTGAATAAAGCAAGATCTTCGTCGCTGAGACTGATTCCATCCATTGTTTCTGCCCCGGTAGCAAATCCATAGCCGCATTTGCATTCTTTTACGTTCAACGCATTCATGGCGGTGCAGTTTGGGCATTCTTTTTGAGCGTTATCTGCCTTAGCGGCCTGCTTGGCTCTAAATACCGGTGTTGCCTTGGCAGCCGGTGCCGACTGTTTTTTTACTTTAGCAGGCCCAGCCTTGGGCTTCGTCTTCACTGTCTTTTTATCAGCAACAATTACTTTCTGGGCGGCCGGCTGCTTTTTTTGTGCTTGCCCCGAAGCTGAATTGGCCGCATTTGCCATTTTCTGCCGCATAGGGCGGGGAGGCGAAGCCTGACCAACGTTTGTCTTTGATTTGGCTTTGACTGGTGTCGGGGCCGATGTCTTTTTTGTGCCGGATTTTGCTTTAGCTGACTTATGTTCTGATTTCTTGGGAGATACAGCGGCTTTTTTCTTCTCGGCGGCTCTCTTTTTCATGGCCACTTTCTTTTCTTTGGGTAGTTTTTCTGCTTTGACCCTTTGCGCTTCGTGGGCCTTGTTGTTCTCTGCATCCTGGGTGATTTGGGCGTCTCGCTGGAGTTGAGCGACGATTTTCATCTGTTCGTCGTACTCAGTTTTCGCGAGCATGAATTCCTGATTGGCTCCATCAGCGGCACTCATTTTATCGCTATCTTCAGGAGATCGTGCCTGCTCCGCGATCGCCACTTCAGCGGTCTCTTTAGCCTGATTCATGCGCACTAGCAGGTATTCGGCGTAGACCTTTGCTTCCTGGACGGCAATTTCCAGTGCTTGGACTGAGCCGGTGGTAGCGGACGCATCAAAGACGAAACCGCATTGGCAGCGGGATTCGTCGACCGGATTTTCTCCGGCGCAACTAGGGCAGATTTTGTTGAAAATACTCACTGTGACTATTTAGTAATAATTGGCTTTGAGTCCCCGTTACCTAATAAGTAGCATAATAGGGCGCATAGGACCCAAATTAGGCGGATGAGCCGCCTGAGATTCCGGATAAGCGGGCTGATCTATAGCTGTACCACAGGTTCACAGACTGGGAATACCGGAAAAAAGTCCGGCCATGTACAGAAGGGGATTCCATTGAAGGACGACATGACAAAAAAGATCCACAAAACCGATGCCGAGTGGCAGCAGCAACTGACCCGCGAACAATACGAAGTCTGCCGTCGCCAGGCGACTGAGCGACCGTTCACCGGTGAGTATGTGAACAACAAGGCTGATGGCATTTACCGTTGCGTTTGCTGTGGCGAGCCCTTGTTCGAATCGTCAAACAAGTTTGAATCTGGATCAGGCTGGCCAAGTTTCTGGCAACCAGTGTCGGGAGAAGCAGTAGTGGAGCGCGTGGACGTGAGTCATGGCATGCGTAGAAGTGAAGTAGTGTGCGCGCGCTGCGAGGCCCACCTGGGCCATGTGTTTGATGATGGTCCTCAGCCGACCGGACAGCGTTATTGCATCAATTCAGTCGCATTATCCTTCGTTGGAAAAGGTGAAGAAGACAGTGACTGAATATGCGGGAGACAGCCGGGGTCACTCGGTAGATCGGCTAGATGCGGATAACGACATCGTAGTGCTTGAAGATGGCTCGCGTTGGAAAGTGTATGAAGGGTTTGTCGATATTGCGCGTAACTGGCAACCAGAGGAAATGGTGACGATCAAGCCCAATCGGGATCCATTGTATCCATACAAATTGGTAAATGTGCACAAGAATCAATCGGTCGAAGCACAGTATCTGCCCGACTGATTCAATATCTCATCCCTCGCCAGTAAGATCGCGGTAACGGGACTGGAAAGCCGCGTTACGTAATTGCTCTGCCTGTTCCTTATTGTCCATTAGAGGTGACTCAACCCACTCACCACTGGATTCATCGTAAACTGCGAAGCGATAAGAGCGTCCAACTTTGTATACCTTGCCGACATCCTTGTTGGCTTGTTCCAGTGCATCCATTTTTGAGAGATTTTTTCTCTGTCCGCTACCGCCGGTTTCGGGCATTCTGCCGCCGATGATTTCCGTATTTTGAACTTCGCCGCTGGTATCAATTATTAGTTCCGAAGTATCGGGCGCCCGATCCAGGATGTATCCCGACATCAGCATCATCAGGTTCTCATTCTGTGTGCCGATCGCGTTTAAAATCTTGTCTGCTGCTATCTGACAGCGTTGGGTCAGGTTGGGTTTTTCGACATAGTCAGCGCCCATTTGCCAGCCTCGGTCCATGTCGCTGTCCATCTTGTCGAAAAACGACTTACCATCGCTCAGGACGTCTTCTGGCACGTCAATTTCATGTGACTTATCATCTATGGTGATTCGGATTTTCATAGTGAGGCGGATTCTAGTGGTTCTCTATCGGATAGAAAAGTAGTAAGACCGTAACCAGAATATGTAGTTGATCTGGAGATCAATGTTGAAGCTGATGTTTATTGTGGAACAGGGCGGCGTACCGGTTTACGCTGATGACATTAAGAAACTGGGTTTCGAGATTACTGTCGTCCAGTCAATGCGTAAAGCTCTGTCCAGGCTAAAAACCGAAAAACCCGATATCGTCTGTACTGAGCTCAATTATGACCCAGGGTTTCGTGATCGCGTTAGCAATCTGGAGCCGCTATTGGCAAAGCTGCAGAGCACCAGTCCTGAAACTCGGGTGATTGTATTTCTGGAGCGGGAGCACGAGTCGAATTTAAATCGCCTAAAGGAGCGTTTTAAAATCTTTGATGCACTGTACTACCCGATAAATATGGAAGAGCTGTTGGCGAGTCTACAAAAGGCATCTACGAAATAGCCAGCATGGGCGCGAGTTACAGATAAGAAGCTGGCGAGCTAACCTCAATAACCAAGTCGTAAGGTCTGAGTCTTGTGATAGCGCCTATCGCTTACGTTCGTGCGCCGCTTTTTCCATCTGCTCGAGACTTGTATGGCGCACATCTTTCCCTCGTACAAGGTAAACAATGTACTCGCATATGTTGCCTGCGTGGTCACCAATACGCTCCATTGCCCTGGCGGCCCAGATATAGTCCAGGCAAGGTGTAATGGTGCGCGGATCTTCCATCATATAAGTAATCAGTTGACGAATAATGCCTTCATATTCCTTGTCCGCCTTCGGATCTTGTTTGGCGACTTTAACTGCCGCTTCGGCATCCATTCTGGCAAACGCATCCAGTGCGTCATGTAGCATTTGTTTAACGTGATTTCCCAAATGCCTCATGTCTATCTTGGGCGTCTTTGATTCGTTCTCGTCTGAAAGTCGGGTCGCCATGCGTCCAACACGTTCAGCAAGATCGCCAATGCGTTCCAGGTCAGTGATTGTTTTAATTACCGCCACAATCAGTCGAAGGTCACCTGCCGCAGGCTGACGACGAGCGAGAATCTGGTTGCATTCCTCGTCGATCGCAACTTCCATCGCGTTAACCTTGTAGTCATTGGTGATGACAAGCCCGCCCAGATCAGCGTTTGCGGTGGTCAGGGCTTCTATCGCATCCTCTAGCTGGCGCTCCACCAAACCACCCATGGCCATAACGCGATTGCGAACGTCTTCCAGCTCTTCGTTGAATTGCTGGGATATGTGTTGGCCCAGATTAGATTTATCCATTGTTGGCTCCTTTCAGAATTCTGTTATCCGTAACGGCCAGTAATATAGTCTTCCGTTTGCTTTTTCTGCGGCACGGTGAAGAGTGAATTTGTATCTCCAAATTCAACAAGTTCACCAATGTACATAAAGGCAGTGTAGTCCGAGACGCGAGCTGCCTGTTGCATAATGTGTCACTATAACAATAGTGTATTTTTCCTTTAACTCGTAAATCAGTTCTTCGATCTTGAGCGTGGATATTGGATCCAGTGCAGAGGCAGGTTCATCGAGTAGTAACACTTCTGGCTCAACAGCGATAGCGCGCGCAATAACCAGACGCTGTTGCTGGCCGCCAGAGAGCCCCAGTGCATTGTCATTCAGTCGGTCTTTAACTTCGTCCCACAACGCGGCGCCCTTTAGCGCTTTCACAACTGCCTCATCCAACACCCGGCGATTGTTTACGCCCTGAATACGCAGACCATACGCAACGTTCTCAAATATTGATTTCGGGAACGGATTGGGTTTCTGGAACACCATGCCAACTCGTCGACGTAAATCAGCGACATTGACACCTTTCTGATAGATATCGGTGCCTTCCAGCATCAGGTGACCGTCAATGCGGCAGCCATCAACCAGATCATTCATTCGATTGAAGCAGCGAAGCAGAGTGGATTTACCGCAACCACTGGGGCCG
>CAJICK010000121.1_pt1 | contig 31511 bp, 25 predicted proteins | sample 9199621 | NCBI WGS metagenome assembly CAJICK01 (sample SAMEA7708342, study PRJEB35096) | sediment metagenome | biome: marine neritic benthic zone biome [ENVO:01000025]; feature: sediment [ENVO:00002007]; material: shallow marine sediment [ENVO:03000034] sea grass bed [ENVO_01000059] ... | reverse complement strand
CTTCGTTCAACGACAACACAGATCATGGGTGCTGTCGGTTCGCTTGCTTATATGGCGCCTGAGCAATTACGGGGGGAAGATGTCACCCATAAAAGCGACATTTATTCGCTAGGTATCGTGATGTACCAAATGTTAACTGGCCAACTGCCCTATCAAGCAGATAGTGAAGCAGCATTTATGCAAAAAATTCTTAACGAGCCAATGCCACTAGTGCGAGGTCGTCGTGTGGATGTACCCAAATCCCTCGCCGCTATCGTCCAGCGCGCGACGGAAAAATCGCTGTCTGACAGATACCCGACATGGTTGGAGTTTGCGCAAGACTTGAGCGATGCTGTTGGCGGGTTGCAAGCAAATTCAGGGGAGTTGGATGACACAAGAAAATTCGGCTTACTACGAAAGCTGGCATTCTTTGATGAATTTAGCGACGTCGAGCTTTGGGAAGCCATGCGTATCGCGGCCTGGGGAAAGTTTCGAAAAGACAAGGTACTGATCAAGGAGGGCGATATCGGCAGTTCGTTTTTTGTAATCGTCAAAGGCGCTGTAAGAGTGCTTAGGGATAGTAAATTGATTGGCGTTTTAAATGAAGGCGAGCCGTTCGGAGAAATGGTTTGTGTCGAGAACGAACCGACACCTCGCAGCGGAACGGTTATAGCTGATAGTGAAATGCTTGTTGTAAAGCTGCGAACCGACGCGTTGAACCAGGCGTCCGACGCGCTTCAACTGCAGTTCAGCAAGGCTTTATTGCGCGTCATGGCAAATCGACTGAAGACCACCGCTGATCTTTATGTGAAGGCCAAGTAACCCCTACCGGTGAAGTTTTAACCAGGCGCAACAAACGCTTAGACGTTCCTTTTGGTTTTGGGCTTCCTGTTTAGATAGCGTCACAATCCCGCGTCAGTGTTTTTTACTATTTGTTGCGTTGCAAGGCAGGATTCTATGCGCCTGCGTAAAAAGATAGCATCATAGGGTTTGGTGACATAATCATTTGCTCCGGCCGTTACCGCATTTATCATCATGGTGCTGTCGTCTTCGGCAGTAACCATGATTACTGGCAACTGGCTTGGGGAGTAGGTTTTACGAATTTCGGTTAACACCTCAATGCCAGAAATGCCTGGCATGACGATATCAAGCAAAACCAGATCTGGCACATCTCCATTCAATTTTTCCAGCGCCTCTTTTCCGTTGTTAGCGGTAATCGCCGTGTGACCAAGCTTGGTGATCAAGCGTTCAAGTAAAGCAATATTCAGCGGGTGGTCGTCGACTATCAGGATTTTCAGATCCGTGCCGATGGTTGACGCCGCCACTGATTTTTTGCGCAAGTTGACGTCGATGCGATCGCGCGCAAGTTCCATGATAAGCGGTTTGGTCAGATAGTCGGCGGCACCAAGCAGCAAACATTTTCGCATTAGCTTGCTGGAAGTATCTCCGGAAAGCATGATTACTGGAGTACTTCTGGTGGTGGGGTTTGCCTTGATTATTTTTAATACTTCAACTCCGTCCATATCCGGCATGCGCACATCGAGAATAACCAGGTCGAACTGCTGAAACTTCATTAAGTCCAGCGCCTTTCTGCCGCTCTCTGCCTGGTTTACAAGGTAGCCTTCCCGATCGATGCGACGAGAAAGGACGTCGAGACTAATAATCTCGTCATCGACAAGAAGGATGTTGGCTTTCACTGAAATGCTACCGTATTTGTTATTGCACCCTATATATAGATAGCAGATTTAAGGAAAACGGCCAGTTCGTGATTGCAACAATTTTTTATGCGGAATGCTGCACGCAAGCCAGGTGAAATTTGCGCCACGCGGGCCCGAAACCTACGAGAGTTTCAGATTTTTCCAGATGGTAGCAGTGGGCTCTGCCCGATTAAGTGTATAGAAGTGTAGGCCCGGCACGCCCTGCCCCAGCAATTGTTCGCACATCTTTGTTACGACATCCAGACCAAAGGCGCGAATGGATTCCAGGTCGTCGCCGTAACCTTCCAGTCTTGTGAGTATCCAGCGAGGAATCTCTGCACCACAGGCTTCGGAAAATCGCACGATTTGTTTGTAGTTGGTGATAGGCATAATGCCGGGAACTATTGGGATGCCAACACCCATGTCTTGTAGCGAATCGACGAATCGATAATAGGCGTCTGTGTTAAAGAAGTACTGAGTTATGGCGCTATCGGCGCCTGCTACGGCCTTCTTTTTGAAGTTTTCCATATCCTCTTGTAGGCACGCCGCTTGCGGGTGTTTCTCAGGATACGCAGCTACTTCGATATGGAAAAAGTCACCGGTTTCCTTCCTAATGAAGGAGATTAGTTCGTCGGCAAAATGGAACTCGCCGGGATCGGTCATACCTTCGGGAAGGTCACCACGCAATGCGACCAGGCGATTCACGTCCATTCCCTTATATTGATCTAGTAAGTCACGAATTTTGTCTTGGGTGGAACCAATGCAGGTAATGTGCGCCGCCGCTGGAAAACCTGCTTGCAGAATTTCCTTCAAGGTTTCGGAGGTTCCCGATTGTGTAGTGCCACCGGCACCATAGGTGCAGGAAAAATACGCAGGATTCAGTTTGACCAGATCCGATAACGCCTCACGCCAGGACTCTCGTCCTTTATCTGTGCGCGGCGGAAAGAACTCGCAACTGTATTGTCGATTGTAATTGGCCATCATGTTTGCCGTAAGCAAGACAAAAGCGACAGGCTACCGAAAAACCAGCGCCTGCCGCATTATGCGATTGGGTGTCACCAATGATCAGTAACGGTAGTGATCGGGCTTATACGGGCCTTCGACTGGCACACCGATGTAATCCGCCTGCTCCTGAGAGAGCGTGGTCAGGTGGACGCCAATCTTGTCCAGGTGCAAGCGAGCCACTTCTTCGTCCAGTTTCTTTGGCAGAACGTATACGCCAACCGGATACTCATCCGGCTTCGTATAGAACTCGATCTGCGCCAGCACCTGGTTGGTGAAGGAGTTCGACATGACGAAACTTGGGTGACCGGTAGCGCAACCAAGGTTAACCAAACGACCTTCCGCCAGCAGAGTTATACGGTGACCGTCCGGGAAAATGATCTGGTCCACCTGAGGTTTAATGTTGACCCACTCGTGTTCCTTGAGTTTGTCCACCTGAATCTCATTATCGAAATGGCCGATGTTGCAGACGATGGCCTGATCTTTCATCTTGGCCATATGATCGTAGGTAATGATGTCCTTGTTACCGGTGGTGGTGACATAGATATCCGCTGTGGGTAGCGCCTCTTCCAGTGTAACCACTCGATAACCTTCCATTGCTGCTTGCAGGGCGCAGATAGGATCAATTTCGGTAATCCAGACGTTGGCACCTAGCCCGCGAAGTGACTGGGCGGAACCTTTGCCGACGTCGCCATATCCGCAAACCACAGCAACCTTACCGGCGACCATTACGTCTGTGGCACGTTTGATGCCATCGACCAGCGACTCACGGCAACCATAGAGGTTGTCGAACTTGGATTTGGTAACGGAGTCATTGACGTTCATCGCCGGGAACAATAACTCACCTGCCTTGAACATTTCATACAGGCGATGTACACCGGTAGTGGTTTCCTCGGTGACGCCCTTGATGCCTTGTCCGATCTTGGTCCACTTGTTCGGATCTTTTTCGAGTGATGCCTTAAGTGTGTTGATGATGACCTGCCATTCTTCCGGATCATCGTCTTCGGCATCGGGCACGGCACCGGCTTTTTCATACTCGGTGCCCTTGTGAACCAGTAACGTAGCGTCGCCGCCATCGTCCAGGATCATGTTTGGGCCTTCACCGTCGGGCCAGGCCAGCACCTGCTCTGTACACCACCAGTATTCTTCTAAAGTCTCGCCCTTCCAGGCGTAAACCGGAATACCTTCGGCAGCGATAGCGGCCGCGGCATGGTCCTGGGTGGAGAAAATATTGCATGAACACCAGCGTACCTGCGCGCCAAGGGCCACCAACGTCTCGATCAGCACCGCGGTCTGGATGGTCATGTGCAGCGAGCCGGTGATGCGCGCGCCAGTAAGGGGCCTGTCTTTGCCGTACTTTTCGCGCAGGGCCATCAGGCCTGGCATTTCGGTCTCGGCAATTTGCATTTCCTTGCGGCCCCAATCGGCCAGGGAAATGTCGGCGACTTTGTAGTCAGAGAAGTTACTGTCGATCACAGCGTTCATAGTCCACTCCTTAAGAAAATGAACGAGCGCCGTTTGTTGCTAAGCGCCTTCTTCGAGCCTGGCAGAATGGTCTGTCGCAACGCTCCTCAAAGAAGGGCTGCCCGGGAGGGCAGTTAGTCAGTGTTTTTAAACTAGTAAAATATTATCAAACTTTCAGTCATTGGTTGACCACGCGGTTTAAGCTGCTTGTTCACCAGCGACGTCTTTCAGTTCTGCGGCCTTGTTGGTTTCTTCCCAGGTAAAGCCCGGTTCGTTGCGACCGAAGTGGCCATAGGCCGCCGTTTGTTTGTAACGTGGCTTTAATAGGTCCAGATCCTGAACGATGGCTTTCGGGCGCAAATCAAACAGATCACGCACCCACTTGGCGATTTCGCTGTCCGCTACGCGGCCGGTCCCAAAGGTATCGACGTGAATAGAAACCGGTTCGGCCACACCAATGGCATAGGCGACTTGAATTTCACAACGATCGGCCAGGCCCGCGGCAACGACATTCTTTGCAACCCAGCGGCCGGCGTAGGCAGCAGAGCGATCCACTTTTGATGGATCCTTGCCGGAGAAAGCGCCACCACCGTGACGGCCCATGCCGCCATAGGTGTCGACAATGATTTTGCGGCCGGTAAGACCACAGTCGCCAACCGGACCACCAATAACAAAACGACCGGTAGGATTAATATGGTACTTGGTATCGTTATTGAGCCATTCGGCAGGAAGCACCGGCTTGATGATTTCTTCCATCACCGCTTCTTGCAGATCTTTTTGTTCGATCTCGGGTGCGTGCTGGGTGGAAAGCACAACTGCATCGACACCTGCCGGTTTGCCGTCGACGTATTTCACCGTTACCTGGCTTTTGGCGTCAGGTCGTAGCCATGCAAGTGTGCCGTTCTTTCTGACTTCGGCCTGTTTCTTTACCAGCTGGTGCGATAGCGCAATAGGCATCGGCATCAGTTCTGGTGTTTCGCTAGTGGCATAACCAAACATCAGGCCCTGGTCGCCGGCACCCTGTTCCTTGTCATCACCTTCGTCGACGCCCATGGCAATATCGACGGATTGTTGCCCGAGGGCATTCAATACGGCGCAGCTCGAACCATCAAAACCCATGTCGCTGCTGGTGTAGCCAATTTCGTTGACGGTATCGCGGATAATTTTTTCGTAATCGATGATTGCAGACGTGGTGATTTCGCCAGCCACCAGCACCATGCCGGTCTTGACCAGCGTCTCACAAGCAACGCGAGAATTCGGGTCTTGCTCGAGCAGAGCATCCAGAATGGCGTCGGACACCTGATCGCACATTTTGTCCGGATGTCCTTCAGAGACCGATTCCGAGGTAAAGAGGTAGCTATCTGCCATGGGCGGGTTGTTCCTTTGTTAGTTTGCTTGTTGCCTGAAAGGCGGGAAGTTTACCAGCAGATTGAGCCAGATTCACAAGGTTTAGCGGCAATATACTGGACAATCACCGATTTAACCTGGATTGGCTATGTTCCGATGATTCCGAGCGCCATTTGGGTTGGTGGACGGCGAACAATGGAAAAATCGAATAATAATTCCCACATTATTTTTTTACTAAGCATAATATGAATACTATTCCCCATATTTCTTCAAAACAGCTAGATTGACGGTCGTTTTCGCATTGTTTTTCACAGAGTGGGTAATTGGTTAATTATAATCCCACAATTACCCGGATTGGTGGGATTGTTTGATTTATACTCGTTGACAGGGCCGCAGAATAATCTATCCACCTTTGAGGCCTGCCCATGGCTATAATCCGTTTTATTCGCCACATTTATATACCGTTGTGGCATTACAAAACTGATGGCTTCTGCTCAAACAACAATAGATAACAAGGCACTGGCCGAGGACTATTGCCCCCGTTTCAGTATTCGACTCTTCCACCCAAGGAATTGGGCGGCTTGGTTTGTTCTCGCGATCGTCGGCCTAAGCGCGTTGTTGCCCAAATCATTGCGCGGATTCTTCGGCGCGCGTATTGGAGACTTCTATCGCCGTTCGAGCCGGAAGCGGCGCAACGTGGTCGATGTGAATCTACGCCTGTGTTTTCCAGAGATGTCCCAGAGTGAGCGTGATCAGCTGGCTCGTACACACTTTCGAGTTTACGGGCAGTGTCTTATGGACATGGGGCTTATCTGGTGGGCACCAAAAAAATTTCTCGAGCATTATATAAAGGTAGAAGGTCTGGAAAACTATCAGGCCGCGTTGGATAGCGGGCGAAACGTAATTTTATTAACCGGCCATTTCAGTGCGCTCGATATCGCTGGGCCGATGATCTCTCGTCACTACCCGCAAGTGGGGCTAATCAAACCAATTAAAAATGATGTGGTCGACTACATGATGGCGCGTGGCCGCCAGCGTTTTCATGGAAAGGTATATTTACGCGAGAAAGGTATGCGCCCGATTGTCAAAGCTATTAATGCCGGATACGGGTTTTACTATTTGCCGGATGAAGATCTGGGACCAGAGAAGTCTGTCTTCGTACCATTTTTGGCAACCGAGTCTGCTACCATTACGGCGCTTAATAAGCTGGCCAGGCTGACGAATGCTGCTGTATTGCCAACGTCCGCGCACCGAGTGTCGGCTGGTGATGGCTACAGGGTTGTGATTCATCCTGCGATAGATAACTTCCCTGGGGACGATGCGGTGGCCGACGCAGTTCGCATGAACGCCGAACTGGCAAGCATGGTGGCCAAGGCACCGGAGCAATATATGTGGACTTTCAAGTTCTTTAAGACACGACCCGATGGCGCCCCACCGCCTTATGATCATTAACAGCGATTATCCTTCAAGCAAGCCACGCTTCCGTGATTACCCACAGCCGCGCTACTGGTCAGCATGGCTAGTCATCGGCGTGTTTCGTTTTTTTGGTTTCTTGCCACAGCGCGTTATCTGGTATCTCGGCCCGATTCTGGGCGAGGTCGCTTTTTATTTACACCGCACGCCAACGATAAAAACCAATCTGAAAATGTGTTTCCCCGAGATGTCAGACGATGAACGTGAAAAGCTACGTCGGCGTTATTACAGAAATATGGGACGTGCGTTTCTGGGCCTGGGCACTGCCTGGCATGCGAGTGCCAAACGAATGGAGCGCCTTGTCCACTTCAAAGGCCTGGAGCATTTGCAAAAGGCCTTGGACGCAGGCCAAGGCGTATTGTTTTTAGCGCCCCATTTTATATTTTTAGAATTGGGCGGTATTGCCATGTCCATGCAAATAGCCGAGATGGGCAGTAAGGCAATAGGACTTTATCGCAAGCCACGCAATCCCCTTTTGCATCAAGCGCTAAGATATAACTCGAACCATCTTGGTGGTGAGGTGATTGAGCGTTACGAAAACCTGAAGGTGCTCATTAAGGCCATGCGCGAAGGACGAGCAGTCTATTATTTACCCGATCAGGACCCAGATCGGCCCGGGGACGATTTCGTTTTCGCACCATTCTTTGGTGTACCGGCTGCGACCTATACAGCGTTCTCAAAGCTGGCGCGCTTAGGTCGCGCGACGGTAATACCCATGCGTTCCCGCCTACTGCCTGGAGATCAGGGTTATGAGGTTGAGCTGTTGCCACCGCTGCCGGATTTTCCCACCGGCGATGATCAAAAGGATGCCGAACGTGTAAACAGCATTATCGAGCAGACGGTTCGTGAAACACCGGATCAATATCTATGGTCATATCGACGCTTTAAAACCCGGCCCAACGGCGCGCCATCACCTTATGCAAAAAAGAAATAATTCCCTGGCCAAATTTATCCGGCCGAGATACTGGAACGCCTGGCTGGGCTATGTGTTGTTGCGATTAGTGTCTTTGTTGCCGCTGCCGGTTATCGCGGTCGTCGGCTATGTCTTCGGTGAGCTAACGTATTTATTGTTTTCATCCCGTCGACATGTTGCCCGACGAAATATTGACGCCTGTTTTCCGGACCTGAGTGCGCGTGAGCGGGCGCGACTTGTTCGTAGACACTTTCATGTCGTAGGCCAGGCAATGTTAAGTACCGCCACTATCTGGTGGGCCTCGGCCGCAAGACTTCGTCGTATGGTAAAGACCAGAAACGAGAAAATACTGCAAGACGCAGTCAAAAATAACCAGAAAGTAATACTGCTGGTACCGCACTTTGTTTCGGTTGAGATTGGCGGCGTATTTTTGTCCATTGAGTATCCAGTGCTTGATATCTATCAACGGCTACGAAGCGAGTTATTTGATGTTGTTGCTTACCGCCAGTTGACACGGTTTGGTGGAAAGATGGTGGAGATGCGTGAAGGATTACGAATCCCGGTTCGCGAAGTGAAAAGCGGCACACTGCTTTACTATTTGCCGGATCAGGATACGGGTTTGGCCAATGGCGCTTTCGTGCCCTTTTTTGGGAATCAAGCGGCCACCATGACGACGTTGGGGCGCCTGGCGAAAATCACATCAGCGGCTGTCATCCCCTGTTACACACGCCAGCTCAGGTGGGGACGGGGCTATGAGGTGATTTTTCAGCCACCATTAACAAATTTTCCCTCTGGAGAAGGTCCAGAAGTGGATGCGCGGCGGATGAACGAGGCGATTGAAGCGGCGGTGCGTGAAATTCCAGAGCAGTATTTCTGGGTGCATCGGCGGTTTAAAACGCGCCCACCCGGCGAGCCTGATTTTTACCAGAAATAATTGCCCTTCATACCCTATTCATACGTTGAAACTTGCCAGTTTGTTTATATAGTTTTAATAGGTATGCGGGTTTAATCCCGGGGGAAGCTGTACACCTGCCAGCAGGTGAACAAGGAATAACAGAGCATGTCGGCACCTATGTCGCAACCACAATCCAATGTTGAATTACCGGTTGGCTACCAACTGGGCGAGTATCTAATCGAGGGCGTGCTCGGTAAGGGCGGTTTCGGTATTACCTACAAAGCACAAGATACCAAGCTCAGCTCCATCGTTGCCATCAAGGAATTTTTTCCACAGTCGATCGCCACGCGCGGCAAAGAACATACCATTCGCCCGTTTACCAACGGTGTTGAAGACTTCAATTGGGGATTGCAGGAATTCCTGAAAGAAGCGCGCGCACTTGCCAAGTTCAAGCATCAGCATATTGTGCGCGTGTTGCGATTTGTCGAAGCGAATTCCACGGCCTACATGGTGATGGAGTATGAAGAGGGGGAAAGTCTCGACGACTATTTAAAACGCAGCGGTGGTTTCCTCAACGAGCAAACGTTGTTGAGTGTGTTCATACCGATTTTGAATGGATTGCAAGCCGTGCATGATGCCGGCCTGCTCCATCTCGATATCAAGCCAGACAATATCTATTTACGAAGCAACGGCCACCCGATGCTGATTGATTTTGGTTCCGCCCGTCAGGCCAAAGTCGATGGCGAACAGACTGGCAAGATCGCCTTAACACCCGCCTACTCCGCCATCGAACAATATCCTGGTGTTGGTGAGACCGGACCATGGAGCGATGTCTATTCCATGGGCGCCACCCTTTATCGCTGTATCACGGGCAAGCCGCCTGCGGATTCACTTAAGCGCTACAAAGCAAAGCAGGCCAAGCTGGTCGATCCCTATGTGCCCGCAACCGAATTTGATCGACCGATTTTCTCTCAACATATTCGAGAAAGTATTGATCTGGCGATGTCCCTGATGCCCGATGATCGACCGAATTCAGCGGCTTTGTTTCAGAAGGCGCTTATGGGGCAGCGTATTACAAACAACGAAGATGGCAAGGCAATCCGACCGTCGGGTAACTTTCGTCCAGACCTAGTACCGGACGTGGGTTCGCCCATGACTATCGCGAAGAAAAAGAAAACCCGTAGTTTTTTTGAAAAGCTGTTTTTCTTCGCAGTGCTGGTTCCTGCGCTGGCAATATTTGGTCTTAAGCTGATGGTTCAGTTTGAGGTGATCAGCGAGCCCGAATTGTTCGATCGAATTGAATCCCTGCAAAAAAATACCACTCAACGGGTGACGAATACTGTCGACGCGCTTGATGATGGCCTATATGACAAATGGGGAATACGCATCAAACCCAAGCCGAAGCAACCAGCCACCGTTGCATCGTCCGCACCTGTGGAAGAAGCGCAATCAGCCCCGTTGGTTTTGCCCTTCAAGCAGGATAAGACCGTAGCCCATAAATTGAATGGCCACCGTGCCGAACTTGTTTCCTTTGCGATGTTGCAGGCTGGTGAGGTATTGGCGTCACTGGATGGCGAAGGGCGAATCAAGTTGTGGGATACAGTAACGGGATTACCCTTGCATCGTTTAGGCGGCCCCAAACAAATCGTTGGCGCTATTGCCGCCTCGCCCGATGGAAACCAGCTGGCCTGGTCTGTCGGTGAATCGGTTTTATTGCACGACATCAAAAGTAAAAAGGAGGTTGCCAAGATCTCTGAGCACGATGGCAACGTCCGGCATATCGCCTATTCACCGAGTGGTGCGTTATTGGCTGCCGTGACCGACAGCCGATCAGTGTCTGTCTGGAGCTTACCCGAACGCAAGCTTGTTCATCGCATGGAGGCCCTGCCAAAGAACATCAGTGCGATCACGTTTTCGCCGAACGGGCGGCTGATCGCCACTGCCGATACCCAAGGTGAGATACGCATTGTCTCGGCCACCAACGGCGCCGAGATTGTAAGATTTTTTGGTTTAAAAGAGGGTGACGAAATACTGGCCCTGGCCTATTCACCCAATGGCCACTGGTTGGCCAGCAGTGGTCCTGCTTCTTTTCTAAAGCTTTGGGATACCGGTATTGAGGTGAATGATAAAGCCTTTGCCGATGTTCCTGGAAAGTTGCGCGCGCTTCAGTTTAGCCCTGATAGCAAATGGCTGCTGGCAACGAGTGATAATAGATTTATTCAGATCTGGGATGTTGCTACCGGCAAGCTGACCAAGGAAATCAAAGGCCAGCATCCCGAGATTACAGCATTTGGTCTGTCAGCCAATGGTGAGGTGATGGTGACGGGTGGTACCGATAAAAGTATTTACATTTGGCGATAGCTTGAAAATCAATTGCGCCAGAAAGTGCGTGTAAACAATACAAGTAAAGTGAATAGCTCGAGTCGACCGAGCAGCATGGCAAAACAAAGTACCCACTTCCCGGTATTGCTCAAACCGGCATAGTTCTCAGCTACATCACCAAGGCCTGGCCCAAGATTGGTCATGGTTGCAGCGACAGCCGAGAATGCAGTGATCAGATCGATTCCGGTGCCCATCATCACCAGCGACAGGATCGCGAAACTCACAACATACAAAGAGAAAAATCCCCACACAGCGTTTAAAATTGCATCATCGGTCGGTTTGCCGCCAATCTTGACCGGATAGATTGCCGCCGGATGCACCAGCCGAAATATTTCACGTATACCCTGTTTATAAAGTAACAGGGCGCGTATTACTTTCATGCCGCCAGCGGTCGAGCCGGCGCAGCCACCAATAAAAGCCGCGGTAACCAGTAATACCGGTAGGTACAGGGGCCAGTCGGCAAATCCAGTGAGGGTATAACCGGTAGTGGTGGCGATGCTGACTGCCTGAAACACGCCATGGTGGAGGGCTTCGAACCGACTGTCGAATGTACTCATAGTTAATAAAGTAGCGCTGGTGATAACAACCACTAACACCAGTATGGTGATGTAGGCACGTACTTCAGCGTCAAGAAAATATGGGCGGGCACTGCGATGACGCCAGGCGCTGAAATGCAACGCAAAGTTAATGCCGGCGAGAACCATGAATACAGTTGCTACGGCACTAATTGCCGGATCGTTAAAGAAACCCATACTTTGGTCGTGAGTTGAAAAACCGCCGATAGCGATGGTAGAAAAACTGTGGGCGATTGCATCAAAGGCTGTCATCCCTGCAAGCCAGTACGCAAAGGCACAGGCGATGGTTAAGCCAAGATAGATATACCACAACGCCTTCGCAGTTTCGGAGATGCGCGGCATCAGCTTGGTGTCTTTCAACGGGCCCGGTGTTTCTGCTTTATATAACTGCATACCGCCAATGCCGAGCATTGGCATTACGGCGAGTGCCAGTACGATGATACCCATACCGCCGAGCCACTGCAGTTGCTGGCGGTAATAGCGAATCGATTCAGGGAGCTCATCAATACCAGTCAGTACCGTTGCACCCGTCGTGGTGAGCCCAGAAATGGATTCAAAGAAGGCGTCGGTGAACGTCAGATGTGGTTTTTCGGACAGCGAAAGTGGTAACGAGCCGCTGAGGGCAAGCAGAACCCAGAACAGGGTGACAATAACAAAACCATCACGCACCCGAATGTCGCGACGTTTGTGGCGCACCGGCCACCAGAAAATCAAACCCAGTGCCAGGGTAATGACAAGGGGCGTGATAAAGGCTAAGTGCGCACCATCCTGGTAGATCGTCGAAACCAGCAACGGGGGTAAAAGCGTCGTGCTGAATATCATCAGCAGCATGCCCATCACTCGCAGGATGACTATCAGTTGCATACTCAGAGAAAGCCGAAGGAAACCTGAAACAGTTTTTCTACGTCCGGTATATGGCGCTTGTCGACAAGGAACAGAATTACGTGGTCATCCGACTCAATAACCGTGTCGTGATGCGCCATTAATACTTTTTTGCCCCGAACAATGGCACCCATGGTGACACCGCGAGGCAGCTTGATTTCCTCGATGGTGCGACCAACAACTTTCGAAGTATTTACATCACCGTGGGCGACGGCCTCGATGGCTTCTGCCGCACCTCGGCGGAGCGCATGTACCGCGACGACATCACCGCGACGAACATGCGCAAGCAGTGAACCAATAGTCGCCTGTTGTGGCGAAATGGCGATATCCATATTGCCGACGTTTTGGACCAGATCGACATATGAGCCACGGTTGATCAGTGACATGACTTTGCGAGCACCCAGTCGTTTGGCCAGCATGGCGGACAGAATGTTGGCCTCATCATCATTGGTTAGAGCGCAAAACACATCGGTATCATTAATTCCTTCCTGCATTAGCAATTCTTCGTCGGCCGCGTCGCCAAGTAACACAATGGTTTTGTGTAAATGCTCCGCGACTTCGCGCGAACGAAGCGGATTATGATCAATCAGTTTTACTGAATAGCCGCGTGTTTCCAGACTGGCGGCGAGTCGACGTCCAATATTGCCGCCACCCGCGAGCATGACACGCCGCACCGGTTTCTCCAGTTTGCGTAACTCACTCATCACCGAACGCAAGTGTTGTTTGGCTGCGATGAAGAACACTTCATCATCGACTTCGATCACCGTGTTGCCCTCCGGCGGGATCGGTCGATCTTGTCGGTAAATTGCAGCGACACGACTGTCGATGCCCGGAAGGTGGTCGCGAAGTTCACGAATTTCGTGCCCGACCAGTGGTCCGCCCTCCAGTGCTCTGACGGCAACAAGCTGTACAAGCCCGCCAGCAAAATCCAGTACCTGTAATGCTGACGGGTATTCGATCAGGCGTTGAATGTAGTCTGTAACAATCTGTTCGGGGCTGATAATGACATCAATCGGAATGGCCTCCTGACTGAAAATCTCAGGATGGGCCAGATATTCAGCATCACGAATGCGCGCAATCTTGGTGGGTGTGTGAAACAGGGTGTAGGCGATCTGGCAGGCCGCCATGTTGACCTCATCGCTATTGGTGACCGCGAGCATCAGGTCGGCATCTTCGGCTCCGGCGCGGCGTAAGGTGTCCGGGTGGGCGCCATTGCCCTCGATAGTTTGTAAATCCAGCCTGTTTTGCAGGTCCTGTAAGCGGCGGGTGTCGCTATCGATAACCGTAATGTCGTTGGCCTCGTTGACCAGGTTTTCGGAAACCGATGTGCCGACTTGGCCAGCACCCAGAATTATTATTTTCATGATGCTTTAGGGTAATCCTATTGCTGTCTGCGTTGAAGCCTTATTTTTCTATCGCTTTTTTATTTCTTTCGGGTTGATGCCCAGCGCTTTCATTTTGCGATACAGGTGAGTGCGCTCCATACCGGCAATATCAGCCAATGCACTGACGTTGCCGTTGGTTTGTTGCAAGTTGTATTCCAGATACATGCGCTCGAAACCGTCTCGCGCATCCCTAAGTGATCCTTGAAGCAATGTTGTCGACAGCTCCATAGACGTGTCAGCGGGCTTTAGGCCGATCGCTTGTTGAATTTCTTCTGCCTCAATGGTCTTGTCTTGGCGTAGTATCAATAGACGCTGAACCAGGTTTTTTAGTTCACGAATGTTGCCCGGCCAAGAATAGTTCTTCAGCGCTGCCACGGCTTCGCGAGTCGGTTCACGCCGCGTCAGGTGATCATTGTCCATGAACCAGTCCAGGTAATAATCGACCAGTTGTTCAATATCCTCCGTATGTTCTCGCAAAGGCGGTATATGTAGCGGCAGAACATTGAGTCGATAGTAGAGGTCTTCGCGGAAACGGCCATCGGCCACGGCCTGGGCAAGGTCCTGATTGGTAGCGGCGAGTATGCGCACGTTCATGGTTACCGCCTGCTTGCCGCCAACACGAAGAAACCGCCCTTCCTCGAGCGCATTCAGAATTTGTGCCTGGATTGTAAGATCAAGATCACCGACTTCATCTAATAATAGTGTGCCACCGCTGGCCTGTTCAAAGCTGCCGGGCACGACCTCCTGATCAGTTTCGCTGCCAAATAGTTGAACGGCAATATTCGCCGCCGGAATGGCGCCCAGACTGACTTCGACAAACGGCTGGTCACCACGAGCACTTCGTCGATGCAGGTAGCGCGCGGCCACGGCCTTGCCGCTGCCAGGTTCACCCGTAATCAATACCCAGGAATCGCTCGCGGCGATACGCGTTATGTCCTCACGCAAGGAATGCATTACCCGGCTGTTACCAATGAGATCTGACGGAGCGTGAATACCGCTGCGCAATCGAAGATTTTCCTCACGTAATTGTTCCGCTTGTAATGCTCGCGACAGTGTTACCAGCAGCTTGGCCATCGATACTGGCTTTTCAATGAAGTCGTAGGCACCAAGGCGTGTGGCTTCCACCGCTGTCTCTACGGTGCCATGGCCCGACATCATGACGACCGGGATCTCGGGGCGACCCGAGATCGACCATTCCTTTAATAAACTAATGCCGTCAGTGCCGGGCATCCAGATGTCCAACAGTACGAGATTGGGCGGACTGTTTCGTACGATTTCGCGAGCGCTATTCGCATCCTCAGCGGTATCGACACGATAACCTTCATCTTCCAGGATTTCCTGAACCAGCCGACGAATATCGGGCTCATCGTCAACGACTAGTATGCGCTCGCCACTCATGCGCGTTTCTCCCGGTTTTCAACGCCACTGGTACCAAGCTCTGCTAGCGGCAAACGAATATCTATGCGCGCACCGGTGGCAGAATTTTCTGCGCTCAAGCTGCCGGAGTGTTCTTCAACAATTTTTTTCACGATCGCGAGACCCAGTCCGGAGCCTTTTTCTTTGTTTGTTGCATAGGGCTCGAACAGTCGATCCATCATTTCTGACGGGAAGCCTGGTCCGTTATCTTCAACCGATAGCTCCAGATACGGAAACTCGCGCTTGCCAACCAGTTGTGTGGTGATAGTGACTTTTGGCTCACTTTGTTCAACAAGCGCGTCGCGCGAGTTTAGTAAAAGGTTGTGTAAAACCTGGCGCAGACGACCGCTGTCGGCGTGTATTTCCGGAAGTGATTCGTCGAGCTCAAGATCAATGGGAATGGCTTTCTCGTTTTTGCCTCGATACATGTCAGCCACGTCACGAATCAGCGCATTGAGATTAACAGGAGTGGTTTGCATTTGCGCTGGTCGAGCGTAACTGGAAAACGCGTTGACCATGGACTTGAGCGCTTCTACCTGGTCGACAATTGTTCGTGTTGAACGATCCAGTGTTTCGCGTGGCTTGTCTTTAAGCGAATCCATACACTTGTGACGGATGCGTTCGGCCGAAAGCTGAATGGGTGTCAGCGGATTCTTGATTTCATGTGCCAGTCGTCTGGCTACCTCGGACCAGGCAGCATCACGTTGTGCCTGGATCATGGTAGTGACGTCGTCGAACACCAGCACAAAGCCTCCGTGGCGACCGCGTAGACCCGGCAAGCGAGTGCCACGAAGCATTAGCACCTTGCGCGCGGCGCCATCCTGTAACACCACCTCGGCCTGCCAGTCCGAGGCGCCACTTTTTATGTGCTCAGAAAGGATCTCTTCAAAAGGAATCAGCTTGGGTTCTGTTTCTGTGATCCAGTCGAGTTTTTTGCCTATACCCGGCTCCAGATCAATGCCAAGCATTTCGCTGGCGACCGCATTGAAAGTGCGCAGGTTGCCTCGAGTGTCAAAAGACAACACCCCGGATGACAGGTGAGTCAGTACGGTTTCCAGATATGTGCGCTGAATCTCGGCCTCGCGCTGACCACGTTTGATCTCGGTTTGTGCGCGATGAATGTGCTCTGTCATCTCATTGAACGACTTCACTAGAACACCGAGTTCGTCGTTACTGGGAACCGGCAGGCGTTTGCGATAATCACCGTCGGCAACCGCTGCGGTGCCCTGGGCAAGATCGCGGATTGGCCGTACCAGTCGACGCGCGGAAAAAATGGATGCCCACAACGCGATCAATACGGTGATGAGCGTGACCAGCGATAGTGTCAGGGTAAAACCAAATTTTAGTGGACCGCGCAGGTAAGCAAGTTTCTCATATTCGGCAAACGCCGATTGCACGCTTTCACCCAGGTTTGCATAACGTGTTGGCAGCGGTTGCAGTACCTGGAGAATTCGGTCTGGCGCGCCAACACCTCGCGCGTAGACTGGCACAACGATGCGCAGTTGCAACTCACCACCGGCGATGGGGTCGAGGTTGGCATAGGTCAGCCCCCTTCGAATCTGGGAACGAATGGCTTCGCCTGGTGCGTCAGGCAATAGCGTGCCGGTACCAAATCCTTCCTGGCTGCTGGAGGCAATGACCAGACCCTCCTGGTCAAATAAAGTGATTTCTCCAAGCTCGTACTGTTCACGCAAAAGGTTGAGTGTTGGTGCTGCCAGGCGTTTCGAGGTGCCAGACAACTCCGACGCCATGTCACGAGTTTTGCTGACCATGTCCTGCTTAATGGCATCGAGTGATGTGCGGCCAAGCAACAAGGCATCGTCGAGCGCTTTTTCAACCTTGACGTCAAACCACGAATCGATACCCCGATTGATTGCCTGTAAAGAGAAGAAAAACACAATCACTACCGGTACAACGGCGAGCACGACCGTTATGACGAACAGTCGTAGCGTCAGGCGGGAGCCCAGGGTTTGCTGCCGATACTGCAGTGCCAGGCGGTATATATTGGTGCCGATCAATATCAGCAACAACACAATACCAACGAGGTTGACCAATAATAATAAAGAATAGAGATTGCCAAACAGATCAGAATTCTGCATGGCAGCGTTCATCATAATGAGCGCGATCAGCAGCAGGCCCGACAGCAAAGCCACCGGGTGAACGCGTCGAAGCAATAGTCTTAGCGCTCTACGTTCCATGTTGTCCAACCGCTATTAAGGTGCCAGTCAAGAGAGGTATAGGCCACGGGTCGCAGCGGTGCGGGCAGCGATTCGATATCCAGGCTGACACGGGCATCAAGAACCAAAGGCCGGTCAATGCCGTTTTCATATTCGAAGTTGAGCTCCCGATCATTGATGCTGCCCATATGACGCAAGGCCTGTTGCAGAGAAGTGAAATTCTCAAGGTTTTCTACGCCGCCTTTTCTCTCGCTGACCAGGTATTGGCCCGACAGTGCGTGATAGCGAATCTGTCGACGCAGGGTCCAGTCCGACAATCTTTTTGCCCATAACAGTTTGCGGGTTTGATAAAGCTCAAGCTCGATGTCGATATCAAGCGGAATACCTTTAGACACCGCCTCTTCTACTTTTCCGCCCAGGGTTAGATCCAGGTTGCCGGAAACCAGTAACTTTCCCGAGTCGAGTTTTGCTTTCATCTCGTTAATGGCGAAGTCGGCCCGCGTTGGTGATATGACACCAACAAAAATCGTTAGCACAAGTGCCGCTGTCAGGATCTTATTTCTTTTGAATGCTTGCATAATAAAATCCGTCTTGCCCGGAAGTGCCTGGCAGGATCTGGTAACCCCTTGTGCGTCTTTTGGCCCAAGGGAGATCTAATGAAATTTCCGTTGCATCATCGTGCCGCTCGAGAAAGCTATTGACCTGGAATTCGTTTTCGATAGCCATCACGGAACACGTCGCATATAAAAGCTTACCGCCACTGTCGAGCAAGGGCCATAAACTGTCTAGTAATTTGGCCTGCAGTTTTGCCGCCGATTCGATTTGATCGGGTGCACGATGAAGCTTGATGTCTGGATGACGACGGATTACACCGGTCGCAGAGCAGGGCGCATCCAGCAAGATTCGCTGAAAAAGTCGCCCGTCCCACCAGCTTTCCGGTCCTGCCGCATCTGCGATATGCAGTTCGGCCGTAAGGCCCAGGCGCTTCAGGTTTTGGTCTATTCGCTCTGCACGCGCCTCTGATCTTTCGACCATCACCAGTTCCTGTAATCCGGGCTCGAGCTCGAGAATATGACAGGCCTTGCCTCCCGGCGCGGCACAGGCATCGAGTACACGCTGACCGGGTAGCAGGTCCAGCAGTGGTGCAGCCAGTTGTGCAGCCACGTCCTGAACCGATACCTTGCCTCGTTCAAAGCCAGGAAGTTTGTTGACGGGCACCGGTTCGGCCAAGACCACCCCCTCGCTACTATGGTCCAGGGGCGCTGCGGCCAGTCCGGTGCTATTTAGCAGGGCAAGATAGTCCTCACGACTCGTTAGAGTCCGGTTTACCCGAATGTGCATCGGCGGGCGCTCATTGTTCGCCTCCAGCATGTCTTGCCAGTCACCGGGATAAAGCTCCTGCAATTGCTCGATAAGCCAGGCCGGATGACTGAAACGCGCTTCCGGGTTCTCATTAATTTTCAGTTCGAGGGCATCGCGCTCGCGCTGTGCCCGGCGAAGGCAGGCATTGACCAATCCACTGGCCCAATTTTTCTTCAGGACACGAGTGACGGCGACCGTCTCATTCACCGCCGCGTGGGCCTTGGTATCCATATAAAATAATTCATACAAGCCCAGAAAAATTAATAGGTGTACGTCGCGGTCGCGTTCTTTTAATGGATGTTTCAGCAGAAGCCTTATTAAGGCATCTAGACGAAAGTACCAGCGGCATACGCCATAAAGCATTTCCTGTATCCAGGCCCTCTCAGAAATATCTTTAATACTGGTCAGCACCGCATCAAGCGGTTGGCCCTTGTCAACGATTTGCGCAAGTGCCCTGACGGCAGCCAACCGCGGATTGTTATGTTTTGGGGACATGGTCTAGTTGGCCGTTCAGTCGAAGCGATCGCCCACGTTCAGTGAATGGCCATTGAGAAAGTCGCGAACCGATTGGGGTTTGCCGCCGGCAAGTTGCAGGCGGGTAACTTTCAGTTGGTTCTTGCCGGTGGCGACAATGATGCCGTCGGTTTCAGTTTTGATAATGGTGCCTGGAGTTAGTGTGCTTGGCTGATTGATGGCTACGGCATGCCGCAGTCGTAACCGATGATCACCCCAGCTGCAGCTCACTCCCGGCCATGGATCGAACGCACGAATTTTTTGGGCAAGGATCTCCGCCGATTGTTGCCAATCGATCTCGCCCTCGCTCTTTACCAGTTTGTTGGCATAAGTGGCCAGAGATTCGTCCTGTGTTTCCGGAGGCAGATTGCCGGCTTCCAGTTTGGACAAGGCCTCGACGAGCAAGGATGCGCCAAGCTGGGCTAACCGGTCATGCAAGATGCCGCCGGTGTCCGATTCGTCAATGGGGGTACTTGCCGCAAGCAGCATGTCGCCGGTATCGAGGCCTGCGTCCATTTGCATAATAGTGACCCCTGTTTCCTTGTCGCCTGACTCAATGGCGCGCTGGATCGGAGCTGCGCCACGCCATCGCGGTAGCAATGAAGCATGCACATTAATGCAGCCAAATTTTGGGAGAGCAAGAATTTCAGCCGGGAGAATGAGGCCATAGGCTACGACAATCAAGGCTTCGGCATTCAGCTTGGCAAGATGCGCTGTTTCACCCTTTAGGCTCACAGGCTGGAAAACCTCGATGTCGTGGTCGAGGGCGCAGGATTTCACCGGGCCGGTTTGCAGTTTTCGTCCGCGACCGGCAGGCCGATCTGGCTGTGTGTAGACCGCCACCACTTCGTGCCCGGCGGCAATCAAAGCCTCGAGGCATGGGACGGCAAAATCAGGCGTTCCCGCGAAAATAAGCCTCATGGCTACGCCGCCTTACAACGCTACGCGTTGTCGTTTTTGCAGTTTTTTACCGATACGTTGCTGCTTTAGTGGGGAGAGGTAATCGACGAACACTTTACCCTCGAGGTGGTCAATTTCGTGCTGAATGCAGACGGCGAGCAGGTCTTCTGCCTCCATTTCGAACGTCTTACCATTTTGGTCCATGGCCTTAATATGAATCCTTTCGGCCCGGTTGACGTTGTCATAAACGCCAGGCACTGAAAGGCAGCCTTCCTCGGTAACAGTATCACCTTGTAAATCAGTAAGTTGGGGGTTGATAAACACCTTGAGGTCGCTTTTATCGGGGGTGATGTCGATGACGATGACTCGCTGATGGACATCAATCTGGGTGGCGGCAAGCCCTATACCGGGGGCCGAGTACATGGTTTCCGCCATATCTGCGACCAAGGTGCGAATTGAGTCGTCGAACACCTCAACCGGCTTGGCGACGGTCCGTAGGCGGGGATCTGGATAATTAAGAATTTCACGAATTGCCATGGATTTTTCGTCCGGCTCGGGGGCCGGCAGTTAGTTTCTATTCTTACTAAAGTGGTTTATTATCCGGTCAAATGCGACTGAATAACAAGAAAATTTTCCTTTTCAGGCACCTTGGATTTGGGACCTCTCTTGGCTACACTGAAAGCCAAGCATAATAAGGAACGCTGTCGATGCAGGGCAATATTAGCCGTTTTTTAATCCTTTTGGTGAGTATTACTGTCCTTGGCGCAAGCGCCGCTCGTGCCGATGTAGTTAAACTCAAAGAAGGTCATCCCGATCGTTATGTCGTGGTCAAGGGCGACACCCTTTGGGACATTTCTGCCCGTTTCCTGAAAAGCCCCTGGCACTGGCCCAAGATCTGGAAGATCAACACCCAGATAGCTAATCCCCATCTGATTTATCCCGGCGACGTCATCATATTAACCTACGATGCCGAAGGTAGGCCGATGCTGACGGTCGAGAGAACCGAACGTCTGGCTCCGACAACTCCTGAAACGCTTGAAACTACGGAAGCCGCTCCGCCACCGACCACTCGCCGCATCGATGAGCGTACTGTGCGCTTGTCTCCCAGGGTGCGCTCGGTGCCGCTAGAGAGCGCGATCCCAACTATTCCGCCAGCAGAGATCGCCCCGTATCTCAATAAACCGCTGGTCGTCGGCAGAACCGAACTGGAACAAGCCGGTTATGTCACCACCGGGCTTGATGATCGTTTGATACTTGGCCCCCGAAGCGAATTTTATGCCCGCGGCATCGATAACAAAGAAGAAGAATTCAAGCTCTTCCGCCGCGGTGATGCGCTTCGAGACCCAGAAACGGGCAAAGTGCTTGCTTGGGAGGCGATTGACCTGGGTGATGCACGCATGCTCGAGCCCGGTGATCCAGCCAAACTGGTAATCATTGCTGCGCGCCAGGAAATTTTACCGCGCGATCGTTTACTGGTGTCGCCCAAACAGGAAGCCTTACCCTATTATGCGCCCCGACCACCGAAAAAGAAGGTAAATGGCTGGGTGCTTGCCGCGGAAGATGCAGTGGCCGAAATTGGGCCTAACGTTGTAATTGCAATCAGCGTTGGCCGTAAGCATGGCATTGAGACCGGAAACGTACTGCGCGTCATGCGCCATATCGGCAAACATAAAGATCCGGTAACGCGCCGGCGTTATATGTTGCCGGATGAGGAATCAGGCCTGATTATGGTATTCCGCGCTTTTGACGAAGTCAGTTACGCCTTGGTAATGTCGGCGTCACAGCCAATCCATATTAATGACGCTGTGACAACGCCCTGATTAAATTTTAATCAGTCAGTAAACTACTGAATATTGCTTCCGCGCAAGGATGCTGCGGAGAAAGGTGAATCGGGATGAAAATCACCCCCGCTGTTGAAAGTTGGCTTCGTTTGAGCCGGGCCCCCGGCATTGGCAGCACCACACTGCTGACACTTCTAGAAGCTTTTGGATCCCCCGAAAATATACTTGGTGCGTCTCATGCCCAGTTGCAGCGTGTTATTGCAGACGATCACCAACTGATTGACGGCTTGAGCCGGCCGACTGAGGAGTCGCAACAGGCTGCCGATATCGCCTGGTTGCAGCAGGACGACTGCCATCTGGTTTCAGTGCTGGATGATGATTATCCGACGTTGTTGCGCGAGATTCCGGATCCCCCTGCCTTACTATATATACGTGGCAATCCCGGGCTCCTGTCTTTGCCCCAGCTCGCAATCGTTGGTAGCCGAAATCCCACCCCGGCCGGCAGCGAAAATGCCAGAGCGTTCGCCCGAAGTTTGGTGGCAGGAGGGCTTACGGTTACCAGCGGCTTTGCGCTCGGGATTGATGCCGCAGCGCACCAAGGCGCGATAGACGGGGGTGGCAGCACTATCGCGGTCGTCGGCACCGGCTTGGATCGGGTCTACCCGGCGAGTCACCATGAGCTGGCCCACCAGGTGGTGCAGAGTGGAGCCATTGTTTCAGAATTTCCTCTCGGCACACCGCCACTGAGGCAGAACTTTCCCCGGCGCAATCGCATTATCTCTGGATTGAGTTTGGGTACCCTGGTGGTTGAGGCGGCGTTGCGAAGTGGGTCGCTTATTACTGCGCGGCTAGCCATTGAGCAAGGTCGCGAAGTGTTTGCGATCCCGGGCTCGATTCATTCACCACTTTCCAAAGGATGCCATCGGCTTATTCGAGAAGGGGCCAAACTGGTGGAAACAGCAAACGATATTATCGAGGAGCTTGGTGCGTTGGTCAGCACCCTGAAACAGGTAAGTGAAGGTGATGTACCGAGTCAGACCATCAAGCGTACCAGTGAGAATGCTTTACTTGAATACCTCGGTTTTGACCCGATTGATATAGATACACTCGTTGAAAGAAGCGGATTGACGCCAGAAGCCATTTCCTCCATGCTGTTGGATATGGAGCTTGCTGGCGAAATTAAGAGTTGCGCAGGAGGCAAGTACCAACGCATTCATGCGTAAAGGCAGATAATGAAAGAAAGCGAAAGCATGTTTGATGTACTGATGTACCTCTTCGAGAATTACATGGAAGAGGGTTCCGAGTTTACCCCCGATCAAGACTCTCTGGTTTTCGAACTTACCGAAGCTGGTTTTCCCAGTGGTGAGGTCAATAAGGCATTCACCTGGCTGGAAGATCTGACGAATCTTCGCAATAACGAATCAGACTTGCCCGATTCCCCAAAAATGGACTCGTTTCGAGTCTATTCATTGCAGGAACAGGAGCGCCTTGATCCGACTGCCCGCGGTTTCATCATGTTCATGGAGCAAAGCGGCGTGCTGGATGCGATCACGCGCGAACTCGTAATCGATCGCGTCATGGCACTCGACCTCGGAGGCATCAGCCTTGAGCAACTCAAGTGGGTAATCCTGATGGTGTTGTTTAATCAGCCCGGTCAGGAGCATGCGCACGTGCTTCTGGAAGACATCGTTTTTGACGAAATGGAAGGACATTTAAACTGATATTGCAGGCGAAACCTGTCAGCCCTGCATCAGTTCTCTCCTCTTATATCTACCCATATAGATCCTTCGGGCTTGACAAGGCCCGCCCCCTATCGTTGAAATGCGCCCCAATCCATGACACAACGGTTTCAAGTGAACCGCTAAATCATGGCAAACATGTGAATGGGTAACGATTTATCAAATGGCAAAGAATCTTATCGTTGTTGAGTCACCGGCCAAGGCCAAGACCATGTCCAAGTATCTGGGCAAGGAATTCACGGCGTTGGCGTCGTATGGACACGTGCGTGACTTGATACCAAAGCAAGGCGCGGTCGACACTGAGCACGAGTTCGATATGAAGTATGAACTCATCGAAAAGAACAAAAAGCACGTCGACAATATCGTCAAGGCGATGAAAAAGGCCGACGCGCTTTATCTCGCCACTGACCCGGATCGCGAAGGCGAAGCCATTTCCTGGCATCTCGAGGAAATATTACGTGACCGTGGGGTGCTCGATAGTAAACCGGTGCACCGTGTCGAGTTTCATGAAATAACCAAGCGCGCGATTCAGGAAGCCATCAATCGACCACGCGATTTATCAACAAATCTGATCAATGCCCAGCAGGCCCGTCGCGCGTTGGATTACCTGGTTGGTTTTAATCTGTCACCGCTTCTTTGGAAAAAAATTCGCCGCGGCTTGTCCGCCGGGCGAGTGCAAAGTCCTGCTTTAAGGTTAATCGTTGAGCGTGAAGAGGAAATCGAGCGCTTTGACCCACGAGAGTATTGGACGATTGAGTCGGACCTGAACTTAGCCGGCAAAAAGTTTGTTGCGCGCCTGACCCATTTTGAAACTGAAAAGCTTGAGCAGTTCTCAATTGAGAATGCCAACCGAGCCGAGGAAGTCAGCGATACTTTAAATAAGGCTGCCCAGGGCAAACTGAAGGTAGCCAAGGTTGACAAGAAGCAGCGCCGCCGCAATCCGTCACCACCATTTACTACTTCGACGCTGCAACAGGAAGCATCGCGTAAACTCGGCTTTGGTGCACAACGCACCATGCGTACTGCACAACAACTCTATGAGGGTGTCGATATTGGCGGTGAGACCATTGGTCTCATCACCTACATGCGTACCGACTCGGTAAATCTGGCGGGTGAAGCAGTCGAGGAGATTCGACAGTTTATCGGCGAACGCTACGGCGCCGAAAATGTGCCGGATGAAGTACAGGTCTACAAATCCAAGTCAAAGAATGCACAGGAGGCACATGAAGCGGTGCGCCCTACTTCTGCGTTGCGCGTACCGGCAGATATTAAAGCCAACCTCAGCGCGGACCAGTTCAAACTCTATGACCTGATATGGAAGCGCACCATTGCTTGTCAAATGATTCACGCCACGCTTGATACCGTTGCCGTGGATCTGGAAGCAGGTAGCGGTAACGTATTTCGCGCGAACGGTTCAACAGTAGTTAAGCCCGGCTTCATGACTGTCTACCAGGAGGGTAGCGACGACAAAGGTGATGACGATAAAGAAAAGCTGTTGCCGCCGATGGAAGCCGACCAGCAAATCGATGTTGATGAAATTCGTCGCGAACAGCATTTTACCGAGCCGCCACCGCGCTACACTGAAGCCAGCCTGGTTAAAACTCTCGAGGCACATGGAATCGGTCGCCCGTCAACTTACGCCAGCATTATTTCTACCTTGCTCAATCGTGAATATGCAGTACTGGAGAAGCGTCGCTTTATCCCGAGCGATGTGGGTCGTGTGGTAAACAAGTTTTTATCCCAGCACTTCACCAAGTACGTTGATTACGACTTTACTGCCAAACTTGAAGATGATCTGGATGCAGTGTCACGTGGCGAGCGTCAGTGGAAACCATTGCTGAAAGACTTCTGGTCGTCGTTCAAGGACCAGGTTGACAGCAAGGCGGATGTTGAGCGCCCGGGTGTTGAGTTGCTCGACGAAGACTGCCCCAAGTGTGGCAAGAAGGTAGCAAAACGACTGGGTCGCAACGGTTACTTCATTGGTTGTACCGGTTATCCGGAGTGCGATTACACGCGTAATGTTGACGAAGAACCCGGTGCCAGTAACGAGCCCGAAATCGTTGAGGGTCGAAGCTGTCCCAAGTGCGGTTCAGATTTGGTGATCAAGCGTGGGCGATACGGCAAGTTTATCGGTTGTAGCAGTTACCCCGACTGTCGTCACATGGAACCGCTTGAGCCACCGGAGGATACCGGCGTGAAATGTCCCGAGTGCAACCAGGGGCAGATGCTCAAACGTAAGTCGCGCTATGGCAAGGTTTTTTATTCTTGCGAACGTTATCCGGATTGTAAGTATGCAGTATGGAACTATCCGTTGAATGAATCGTGTCCTGAATGCGGTCATCCAATGTTAACTATTAAAACAACAAAACGGCGTGGTACAGAAAAGGTTTGTCCGCAAAAAGACTGTAAATACGCCGAGCCTTACGATGGCGAAGATCCCGCGCTTGCCTCAACCGACGAGAATTCAGACTGATTTTTGTCCATTACTGCCGCATTTTGACTACAATGGGTGGCAAGCGCTAAACGCATAGCACGTTTTATTGGTATGCAATGAAAAGCCACAAACAAATCGTCAGCCAGATGTTCAAAGCCCGTTTACCACTATTCGCGGTTCTGTTTCTCGTTTCATTTTTGTCAGCCTGCCTTGGGCCGAGTCGACCGGAGGGTGGACTGGGGCCTGCTATAAAGTGGGATCAGCTCTCTGGCTGGCAAGATGATCGTCTTGCCGAGGCCTGGCCGGCCCTGATGAGTAGCTGTAACAAGCTTGAGCAACGCGACGATGTCTGGCGCGAGTTGTGCCTGGAGGCGCGCTTGATCGGCGATCCGAACAATGAAGAGGCGCGGGCGTTCTTCGAAACCCGATTCGTAGCTCGCAAGGTGTTTGCAGCCAATGACGAAAACGGCGATGGCCTGATTACCGGCTATTATCAGCCATTGCTGGAAGGTAGCCGTGAAAGAACACAGCAATATCGTTATGCCGTCTATCAACGCCCCGATGATTTATTGGTGATTGATCTTGGTAGCGTGTATGAAGACCTGAAAGGCAAACGAATGCGTGGACGCCTACATGGCAAACATCGGGTTGTGCCCTATTTCAGTCGCAAAGAAATCGAGAATGGAGAGAATCCCTTAAAGGGGCATGAAATCGCCTGGGTGGATGACCCGGTTGCCTTGTTCTTTCTACATATTCAGGGTTCAGGAATTATTCGCCTTCGTGATGGCAGCTTGCTGGCCGTTGGCTACCATGATCAAAATGGCCATCCCTACTATGCAATTGGTCGCCGCCTGATCGAGGACGAAGTGATCAAGGAAGAAGACATGAGTATGCAGGCGATCCGTGATTGGTTGCGCAACAATCCGGATCAGGCGGTGGATTTATTAAACAGCAATCCAAGTTATGTGTTTTTTAATTCACGCCCATCAACAGATGAAGGGCCGATCGGCTCACTTGGTGTGCCCCTGGTCGCGGAACGGAGTATTGCGGTTGATCGTCGTGTGATCCGGCTGGGTTTGCCGGTCTGGCTCGATACTACCCTGCCGGATGACAAGGACGGGGCTCCATACCGTCGCCTGGTGTTTGCACAGGATACTGGTGGAGCGATCAATGGCAGCATTCGTGCCGACTTGTTTTGGGGCCGAGGCCAGCGTGCCGAAGAATACGCTGGCCGCATGCGCCAACCTGGATCACTGTATGTGTTACAACCTGTACAGCGGCAGGCAGCAAGTACTATCGAAAAGTCAGGTGCTGGTCGAGGCGATTCATAGTAGTGGCAGTGCCTGGTTGGTCTAGGCCTGGTCCATTTCCAACAGTTCTTCACCAATCACCTGGCGTCGCCAACCCTGCAACAGCAAGCTGTTGTCATTACCGCGCACAATGGCATCGACTTCCCTGCGTGCACCAAGTACCGGTGGGCGAATATCCAGCTCCTTGGCTTTGGTCTTTAATTTCTCAAGTAAACGATCCCGACGTTCTGTCTCACTTTGTGTAAGCGGACCAACTCGCTCATAGAGCGGACTGTCTGTTTGTTGCTGTCCTGCGCGAATGGCAGCGAGCAGTTGGTCTTCTTCTTGCTGTCGCATGGCGTCAGATAGCCCACGAACCTGCTCGAGTTGTTGGCTGGTATGAGGCTGGGTTTGTGCCAGATAAACCAGCAGACCATCGCGAGCGATCCAGTTGCGTGGTCGGTTTCGTTTCTGAGCAACCCGTTCACGCCATGCCGCCAGCTCACGCAAGACATGTTGTTGGGCCGAAGATAATGTGCGCCCCTGTTTTACACGGAGAAACGCATATTCCGGTTTGATATCGTAAAGGTTGACGTCAGTCAGCCTGTTATTGTCTTCCATTGCCCACGCCAGACGATTTTTCTGTTCCAGCTGTTCGATTAGCTGCGGGTAAAGCTCGCGCAAATAACGAACGTCATCAGCGGCATATTCAAGCTGCTCTTTTGGCAATGGACGTTTGCTCCAGTCAGTGCGTTGGTGTGCTTTGGGCAGTACCACACCAGTGATTGCCTCAACCAGTGCCGCATAGCCAAGTTGGTCATCAAAGCCCAATAGTGCGGCGGCAATTTGAGTGTCAAATACAGGTGCTGGTGGCATGCCACAAAGGAAATGCAAAACTTCGATATCCTGCCGTGCCGCGTGAAACACCTTGACGATATCCCTGCGCTCGAGCAGTTCCTGTAATGAACCCGTTTCGGAGATAGCCAGGGTGTCGATGCAAAAGATTTGATCGGGGCTTGCTATCTGGATCAGGCAAAGCTCCGGGTAATAGGTTTTCTCCCGCATAAACTCGGTGTCGATGGCGAGCCAATCCTGCCCAGACAGACTGGCACAGCAGTCAGCTAGAGCATTGTTATTGTAGATTAGTTCAAAACTCATGTAGGTCGCCGGGAACAATCGTCAATTCGTCGACGAAAGGTGCAGTCTTCAAGAAGGGAGATTCCAGTTGGTTTGATGAACATGATAACCTGTTCAGCGAGTATTCACGAAATACCTTCGACAATAGTAAATCTTAAAAAAATGCCCGTTGTTACAAAAAATCTGTTTGTGCTGGGACTGATATCAGTTTTATTGCTGTTATCCGCATGTGGATTGTTGCGAGATGAACCAACGAACAAGGCTGTCGCGATTGTTCAATCTTACTCGACTATGCCTGATGCAGAGTACAGCCTTCAACGCAATGCCATCACGACACGTGAGAGGCTCGCATTTGATTATCTTCGGGCGCTACAGGAACAGAACAGCAAATTGTCGTACGCGGTAGAAGACGTGCGACGCACAGAACCGGGTAGCAGGACAGTTATCGTGACCGTCAACGAGCGCGCCACCACCAGTAGTCGGCCAGAGCGCGCCCGGTTCGAGATAATGGTCAAAAGAGACATTCAAAAAATATGGCGTATTGAGTCATATCGACTGGTCGAGTAGGTAGCCAGAATGAAGATTCATATTATCGGAATCTGTGGCACCTTTATGGGCGGAGTGGCGCTACTGGCGCGTGAGCTTGGCCATCAAGTTAGTGGTTCTGACGAGAATGTCTATCCTCCAATGAGCACATTGCTTGAAGAGCAGGGCATCACCATTAAAGCTGGATATGCTGCCGACAATATAAACGATGAGCCGGAACTCGTGATTATTGGTAACGCCATGTCACGCGGCAATCCGGAAGTGGAAGCAGTGCTGGACCGCGGCCTTCAGTATACTTCAGGCGCCCAATGGCTTTCGGAAAATGTTTTATCGCGTAGGTGGACTGTTGCGGTGGCCGGCACTCACGGCAAGACCACTACCAGCAGCATGGTCGCCTGGATTCTCGAGGCTGCGGGCCTTTCACCGGGATTTCTAATTGGCGGCATTCCGATGAATTTCGGCGTATCGGCGCGACTGGGCAAGGAACCATTTTTTGTTATAGAAGCCGATGAATACGATACCGCGTTTTTCGACAAGCGCTCCAAGTTTGTCCATTATCGTCCGCGGACGGCGGTACTAAACAATCTGGAGTTTGATCACGCCGATATTTTCAATGACCTGGAAGAGATAAAAGTCCAGTTTCATCACCTGGTTCGTACCGTACCCGCCAGCGGTCGTCTCCTGATAAACAAACGTGACAGTGCTTTACAAGATGTATTACAGAGGGGCTGCTGGAGCGAAAGCGAATATTTTGACGACACAAATCAATGGCACGCAAAGCCATTAAGCGAAGATTGCGCTTCGTTTGAAGTGTTCTTCGGCAACGAGTCTCAGGGGCAAGTGCATTGGCAATTAATCGGTGAACACAATATGCAGAATGCGTTGGCGGCTATCGCTGCTGTACGGCATGCAGGCGTCGCCTCAAAGGATGCGGTTGAGGCGTTGTGTGAGTTTAAAAATGCCAAGCGGCGCCTGGAAGTTCGTTATGATCAGAAAGGCATAAGGTTATATGACGATTTTGCCCATCATCCGACCGAGATTGCTGCAACACTAAAGGCGCTTAGGCAAAACGTTGGCACATCGCGAGTGATTGCCGTGCTGGAGCCCCGATCCAACACGATGCGCATGGGCATACATCAGGATGCACTGGCTGACGCATTAGTTGATGCGGACTTAGTAGAAATCTACCAGACACCTGGTACTGATTGGGACCTGACCAAGGTAGCGAGCAAAACCCCGGATAGAGTGAATGTCAGTCGTACGATAGACGACATTGTCAGTCGAATCGCAGATCAAGTTAAATCCGGCGATCACGTAGTGGTGATGAGTAATGGTGGGTTTGGTGGAATCCATGACAAACTTATTAGTCAAATCTCGGGTTAAGTGGAACTGATTACGATTGTTGAAATCTTAAGCCAGGTGGCTGTTTAAATATTTTCCGGCAAGAAAATGAACGACGTTTGTTAAGCAGGCAGGAGATCAATTAATGAAAAATATATGGAAGGCCGCATTGATGCTGGCAGTATTCGCGGTATCGCCGGTGTCTCAGGGAGCAAGTTTCAAGCTTGGTAAAGACTATGAGGAGCTGGCATTCCCGCAAACCGTCGAAACCGGCAACAAGGTGGAGGTGCGGGAATTCTTTTGGTATGGCTGTCCGCATTGTTATGCAATTGAGCCCAGCCTGACCCACTGGTTAAAGTCGCTGCCAAAAAACGCACGCTTCATTCGAACACCAGGAACCTATCGGCCATGGCAGTTTCTGGGTCGGGTGTATTACACCATTGAAGCTATAGACCTGGTGGAGAAGTTGCACAAACCATTTTTTGAGGCGATCCATAAAGACCGCCGCAAGCTTAATAACCTGGACCAGGTGATCAAGTTTGTTGGTGAGCAAGGCGTACCAAGGGCCAAGTTCGTTAAGGCCTACAATTCCTTTGGTGTGAGGCTGAAAATGAAACGCGCGGTTCAGCTGAACGCCAGTTACGATGTGCGTTCGGTGCCCAATTTTGTTGTCGACGGCAAATATCGCACCAGTGGATCTTTGGCAGGCAGTGAAGCGCGGGCCATGGAAGTGCTCAACTTTTTGATAAAAAAGGCCGCGCGTGAGCGCAAATAGTAAACTCTCTGCTGAGTAATAGCGACAATGGTTTTATACGTAGTTTCCTTCAAGTTGCTATGCTGAGAAAGAGCAGTATTGAACTTTAAGATCGAGCGAGCCTCTAT
>CAJICK010000048.1_pt1 | contig 32486 bp, 35 predicted proteins | sample 9199621 | NCBI WGS metagenome assembly CAJICK01 (sample SAMEA7708342, study PRJEB35096) | sediment metagenome | biome: marine neritic benthic zone biome [ENVO:01000025]; feature: sediment [ENVO:00002007]; material: shallow marine sediment [ENVO:03000034] sea grass bed [ENVO_01000059] ... | reverse complement strand
AATCGCCCATGTGTAATGATCCTCTAATGACAGAGTGAGTTATGATCAAATACAGTGAAGATGCATATTACCAACACGTTCACTTAATCGCCCATGTGTAATTACCCTCTAATGACTGAGTGAGTTATGACCAAATACAGTGAAGATAGATGTGTGTTTTCCAACGATTACTTTTAAAGGTTTATTAGCCGAATTGGTAGCATTCTTGGCGACGGTAATATAACCCTCTTTGGCAGAAACGATGACGCCAGTGAAACATGGTTGGGCAACATTGCTTGGGCGGTGATCAGGTTCAGGTAGAACGTAGTCCACGGCAACAATAGGTGTTGCGAAAATTAACAGTACTAAAATAAGTCCGCTTTTTAACGCCACCATTCTTCTTTTTCCATTTGTCCGCTATGGGTCGATAGCGGACATGGGTAAATTGAATATTTCATATTCAATTTACCATTGGTTTTGCCTTTCTGCGACTTCGGGAGCGTCCGAGCATCGCAAGGAAAAATCTTAGGCGCGAATCCCCCTGTTCGAGTCGAGGATGCCGATAGGCAGACCGGCAAGTTGGATTCGCGACAAACAGGATTTTTCCGCGAGGCGCAGGAGTACGCGGACGACAGGAGTGAATGGTTTTGGGTACTTTTGCCGAAACAAAAGTACCCGCACTGCCGGGGGCGATCCCGGCTAAATACCAGTCGCGAAGCGACACAAAACCCAAAACACTGATACCCTACTCTCTATCACAAACATCGCGGGCGCAGGTGTCGTGCGTACAATCAAAACAATAATACTCATCGCTACTGTTGCAATCGCGACAACAACGTCAGCGCTTGCCAATGCCAGCGATGTGCGTGAACCCATGGCCGATATCCACTTGCACTACACCTGGGACCAGGTGGGTGTGACCAGCCCGGAAGACGCCGTTGCAGCATTAAAACGAAACAACGTAACGCTGGCAGTGGTAAGCGGCACGCCGCCGGATCTGGCACTGGATCTAAAAAAAGCCGGTGGTGATTGGGTGGTGCCCATCTTTGGCCCCTACCTGACTGGCGCCCATAGAAAGAACTGGTTTACTGACCCCAATGTTCTAAAGGAAGCGCAAAAAGCACTCGCCGGCGGACAATACAGAGGCATAGGCGAGATTCACCTGCGCAATGTGTTAGGGCCTCGTCGCGACAACACCATCCTCATCGGTCTGATAAATCTAGGCATTAAATATGATGTGCCCCTGTTGATTCATACCGAGGCATCGAGTGAAAAATACTTTGAACCACTTTGCGTGAAATACCCGAAGGCGCGTTTTCTTTGGGCACATGCGGGCGGCGTGTTAAAAGCTGAACAGGTGGGCCGATTGATGGCCAGGTGCCCAAACGTTTGGGTAGAGTTTTCGGCACGCGACCCCTGGCGCTACATCCATTCACACATCACGGACGAATCGGGTCGTCTGTTACCCGACTGGCTCGCAGTGGTTAAAAAATATCCGAACCGTTTTATGACCGGTTCCGACACGGTGTGGCCGGTCGACAGCCTGCATCGCTGGGATGAACCCGATACCGGCTGGCAGGAAATCGACCGCTTCCTCGCGTTTCACCGGCAGTGGATAAATCAGTTGCCACCCAGGCTCGCAAAAAAAATACGATTAGATAACGCCAAGGCATTCTTCGACAATCCTGGTCGCTGAACCGGGCTACCGAAATTGCCGTAGAGGCTTTATCATTAGCGCCCTTTTTTAGCGGAACACCTACAAATGCTGGCCCAACAAGACTCCAACAAAGCGATTGCGATCTGGTTATTCGTGGTCGCAGGATTAATTTTCTCAATGGTAATACTTGGTGGCGTCACCCGTCTGACCGGCTCGGGCCTGTCAATGGTGGACTGGAATCCCATTATGGGTGTGGTACCACCGATCACCGACCAGCAATGGGCCGAAACCTTCGACAAGTACAAACAGTTTCCCGAATACCAGAAGATCAACAAGTACATGAATGTCGATGAGTTCAAATCGATTTTCTATTTTGAATACGGGCATCGCGTACTTGGGCGCACTATTGGTCTAGCGTTCCTGATCCCGTTTCTAATTTTTCTTGTACGTAAGAAGATCGATAAATCACAAGCGCCGAAATATATTTTGATGTTTGTGTTGGGCGGCTTACAGGGTTTGCTGGGCTGGTATATGGTCAAGAGTGGTTTGGTAAGCAAACCCCATGTCAGCCAGTATCGGCTGACGGCACACCTGGCAGCGGCTATTGCTATTTACGCTTTCATACTCTGGGTAGCATGGGGATTGTTAATACCAAAGGCCGAAACCGATGACGCGATACTGCGTCCGATTCGAAATATCGCGTACGGAATAACAGGGATCATCGTGCTGATGATCTTGTCCGGAGGATTTGTTGCCGGCACCAAGGCAGGTTTCGCCTATAACACCTTTCCGACGATGAACGGCTACTGGCTCCCGGAAGGGCTCTATGCCATGCAGCCCTGGTGGTTAAACTGGTTTGAGAACGTCACCACAATACAATTTAACCATCGCTTGATTGCCTGGCTGTTGATATTGGGCATACCAGCATTCTGGTACTTTACCATTCGCCAGATTCAGGAACCGCAAATCAGACTTGCGTTGCATTTATTGCTGGGAATGCTGGCGGTTCAAGTAAGCCTGGGAATCACAACCTTGCTCTACGCTGTACCGGTAGCACTGGGTGCCGCGCATCAAGCGGGCGCGTTACTACTACTCACCTTTGCCTTATACCTGAATCGTCGCCTGCTAGCTTAATGCTAAAGGCTTGGCGTGGAGTCACGCTCACTGCGATTGTCTTCATGACGAGTCTGGCAATCGATACAACGACCGGCCATGGGATAGGCCTTTAGTCGCTCCAATCCGACATCAGCACCACAGTCGATGCACTGACCGAAAGTTCCGCTGCGGATTCGGAGCAAGGCCAGCTCGATATCCTTAAGCTCCGCCGCCTCATTCGCTACCGTCGCGACATCCAGATCGGCAAACATGTCTGCCACCGACTCTTCGCCGCTGTCGTGTACGTCATTGGGCATTTCGGTCAGATTCGGATGGCCCTCTTTCTTTAAGGTCCGGGATATATCATCCCAAAGCACCTGCTGACGCTCGCGCAACTGCGTCTCGAAATCTGCTATCTGTTTTTGATCCAGTTCTGCCATTGAATATTTCCTCTTCGATTTGTCTGTCAGCAAGTCATCGCCAATTCTAGCTGACCCCGGTTTCCATCGGTAGCACGCTGACTGTGTCCCCGGTCTCGAATCCCTCACTATCGTGTTCCACGCGAATCAGCGCATTACTCTCTTTTAGTGTTCCCAGCATATGTGATCCCTGGCCTTTCAATGCAGTCACCACCAATTCACCGTTCTGGTTATGCATCCTTGCGCGTAGAAATTCTGTTCGTCCGGCATGGCGATGAAATGCGTTAGTCGCCGGCAGCGAAACCATTAACGGCTCATACGACGCGTGATGCCAGGCAACCAGCGCAGGTTGCACAAAAAGCCGAAACGTCACCAGACTTGAAACGGGATTGCCCGGCAATCCGAAAAAATTTGTGGACTTGCCGAGTCGACCAAACGCCACTGGCTTGCCCGGCTTGATGCGCACTTTCCAGAAGTTGATATCACCGATCTCGGCAAACACCTGCTTCACCAGATCATAGTCACCCACTGATACACCACCACTGGAAACAACGAAGTCATAGTCGGTCGCCTCTTTCAGCACCTTCCTGACTGCCTCCGTGTCGTCGCGCACCGTGCCACCGTCGACGACATCTGCACCCAGACTCGAAAGCTGCAGCAGCGTCGAAAGTCGGTTGGACTCGTATATCTGGCCCGGCTTGAGTGGCGTGCCGGGAGATACCAGCTCATCGCCAGTTGCAAAAACCAGTACTCGTGGTCGGCAATAGACTGTTACTTCGGCAATACCGGCCGCGGAGAGCAAGGCAATGTCGTTGGCATTGAGTCGGCGACCGGTCGGAAATAACTCATCGCCCGACTGAAAATCCTGACCACGGATCCTGATGTTTTGACCGGGTTGCACCGTATGCGGAAACACGATTTTGCCGTTTTCGCTCTTGATGTCCTCCTGAATCACCACGGCATCAGCGCCATCGGGGACCGGCGCGCCGGTAAAAATTCGCATGGTCGAACCTGGCTCAAGTTTGCCCGGCACATCGCCGGCACTGGATTCACCTTTTAGCGGCAGAATGAAATTGGCTTCTACCAACTGCTCGGCATTGACCGCGTAACCGTCCATGGCAGAGTTATCAAAGGCCGGATTGTCGACCTGGGCGCAGACATTTTTAGCAAGATAGCGTGTAAAGGCCTGCGCCAACGGGACAGTCTCGGTTTTTACCGAGCGGACGATTTCACTGGCGATTGCCGCCTGTGCGTTTTCCAGAGAAAGCATGGATGTTTATCAGTTCAGCATGGTTATCGAATTCCGTGCACATGGTAACATGCCCGCCTGAAAAACGATTTGCTATCGCCAAATACGTTTGCTGTTAGAACACACACTTCAGGAATAAATCATGAGCAAGGCAACCCAACCATTTACCTCGTTGAATGTGGCAATTCTGACTTCGTCCGATACCCGAACCTTTGATAATGATACCTCCGGCGATCTCATTCAGGAACGCCTGGAGACGGCGGGCCACAAAGTCATCGAGCGGAAAATCCTGGCGGACGATATTGACGATGTACGCGGTTTACTCAAACGCTGGATCGATCAGGAAGACGTGGATGTCATCATCACCACTGGTGGCACCGGATTGACCCAGCGCGATATTCTCCCTGAGGTTGTGGAGCCGATGTTTACCAAAACCATCCCGGGCTTTGGCGAATTGTTTCGCATGCTGTCCTATGACGATATCGGCACCTCAACCATCGAGTCTCGCGCCCTCGGAGGAGTCGCCGACGGTACGCTGGTTTTTTGCCTGCCCGGTTCTACCGGCGCCTGTCGTCTCGGCATGGACAAAATCATCCTGCCGCAGATTGATTCCACGGTGAAACCCTGCAACCTGGTAGCACTGCTGCCACGTATTCGTCATGAGTAAGCTCACGCACTTCAATGCCGAAGGCCAGGCCCATATGGTTGACGTTGGCGACAAGCCAGAGAGCGATCGTCGCGCAGTGGCTGAGGGCCGTATCTCCATGGCTGCCGAAACGCTTCAGCTCATTGAGCAAGGTGGCCACAAAAAGGGTGACGTACTGGGCATCGCGCGAATTGCCGGCATCATGGCTGCCAAAAAAACCAGCGACCTGATTCCATTGTGTCATCCAATCCCGATCACATCTGTTGAAATTGACTTCACAATCGACAACAAACAGAACGCGGTGAATTGCAGTGCGACAACTGCAACCAGGGCGCAGACCGGGATTGAAATGGAAGCGCTAGCAGCAGTGCAGACGGCATTGTTAACTATTTATGATATGTGCAAGGCTGTTGATCGTGGCATGGTTATCGGCAATGTGAGATTGATGGAAAAAACCGGCGGAAAATCCGGTGACTGGCGCCGCGAGCGGTAATATTTCCTTGCAAATGATGTTTCATTTTCTATAGTAGGCAAGTAGCAAAAAGCGTATTTGCTAAATGAAAATTACTATTATTTCTCTTCGAGGGGTTACTCAATGCAAAAAAATGTTGGACCAATAGAGCGCATCATTCGCATCGGTGTAGGCGCCGGTCTCCTGACCATGGCGTATTTCAATCAAGGCACTTATCTCTTCTGGGTTGGGATGATCGGTATCGTGCCAATCATCACCGGCATCATGCAGTGGTGCCCGGCCAACCTGATTCTTGGAATCAAACTTGAAGAATAACCCTAATATTCTTCCTCAATAGTAATTTGTGAAATTCGAAAGGGGTGCTTGATAAAAGCACCCCTTTTTTTGATTTGTGTCAAACACACCCGTTGCAAGCACTGCTAATATTTTTGCCAGTTAAAGGTAACCTCCTGTATTGACCACGCCAGATCGGCTCTGGCGTGGTTTTTTTATGCTGGCTCTGCTCCCGCGTCACTTCCCGGATATTTTGTGGGATTATCGTGCGCTCGGCCGGTAAGGCGATTACAATTGATCTTAAGAGAACTCGTTACCTAGCGACAAAGAACCAATAATCAGAATTCTTCATGGCAAAATTAAAGTTAGGACTATCAGGGCTCACTTACGAAGACCTGTTTGAGGTCGATGGCCTGAAAAAGCTTGATGCCGCTTTTCTGGAGCGACTCGACAAGAGCGATTCGTCACAGAAAAAAGGCCTGCTTGTCTATCGACAAGGCCTGAAAGAACTCAGTGACCAGGAAGTTAGCGAACTTCTGATCGGCTGCGGACGAGTTCTGGAAGAATTCGTCGCCGAACTCTTTGGTGTCCAGAAACAACTGGAGAAACTCCGGAAAGACACAGTCGCCAGCGATCCCGTTTTTGAATTCAAGAAATTCTTTGTCATGCGCCGCGCCCGTCGCCGTCTGTTGAAAAACGACGTCGAGGAAAGCTTTTCATATCTGGACGACTGGCTCGACAAGACACTGAAACAGGCCGGTCTTGCAGGAGATGACCGGGAACTGGGCGTCGCCACATTTGGCCAGCGCCTGCTCGCGGATACCAAGACCTTTGAGCAGGAAATTGAGACCCTGACCCGCTGGTGCATCCGGGCACTGACAACACCTGAAGGAAAAGAAGCGGTAAGTAACTGGGTCAGCTTCCGCCTGCCGCAACCGGTTGATCATAACGCCCTGGTGCCAACCGAACCGGTGCCCGAGGCAAAAAACCATCGTGTCACCCTACCGCGGGACCTGCGACGTCACCGTGACGGCTTCAAGCTCACCGACCGGCGCATGGGCCAACGCCAGGTGCAGGCAGAAGTGGATTACTGCATTTACTGTCATGACCATGACGGTGATTTTTGTTCCAAGGGTTTCCCGGTCAAGAAAGGTGAACCCGACAAAGGCATCAAGATCAATCCACTCGGTGTCGAGCTAACCGGTTGTCCTTTGGACGAAAAAATTTCCGAGATGCACCTGCTCAAGAAGGAAGGTCGCTCTCTCGGTGCACTGGCCATAATCATGGTCGACAATCCCATGTGCCCCGCGACCGGTCATCGTATATGCAATGACTGCATGAAGGCGTGTGTGTACCAGAAACAGAATGCGGTCAACATACCAGAGATCGAAACACGCGCGTTGACTGATGTGCTCTCCCTGCCGTGGGGGGTCGAGATTTATGATTTGTTAACGCGCTGGAATCCGTTGCGCAAAACCCAGTACCTGCCCAAGCCCTATAATGGCTTGAAAGTTCTGGTAACAGGCATGGGCCCGGCCGGATTTACCCTGGCTCATCATCTGACCATGGAAGGCTTTGCTGTCGTCGGTGTCGACGGCCTCAAAATCGAACCACTCTCGCGCCATTTGATCGACGAACCCATCAAAGACTACAGCGCCATCGAAGATGAACTCGATGATCGAATACTCGCGGGCTTTGGCGGCGTTGCCGAATACGGCATCACGGTTCGCTGGGATAAGAACTTCCTGAAGCTGCTTTATATTAATATGATGCGTCGCCCGCGATTCCAGGTATTCGGCGGCGTTCGTTTCGGCGGCACGCTGACTATCGAAGAAGCCTGGGAAATGGGATTTGACCACGTGGCAATTGCCGTCGGTGCTGGTCTGCCACAGGCACTACCAATTCCCGGAAGTCTTGCTCCCGGCATGCGCATGGCCGCAGATTTTCTGATGGCCCTGCAACTTACCGGAGCAGCCAAGAAGACCTCGATGGCCAATTTACAGATGCGTTTGCCCGCCGTTGTTATCGGTGGCGGACTCACCGGTATTGATGCCGCAACTGAGGCGCAGGCCTACTACATTACCCAGGTTGAGAAGATCCTGGAGCGTTACGAGACCCTCAATACGAGCATAGGCCGAGCGGAAATTCGCGAAAGACTGGATGTCGCGTCACTGGAGATTCTGGAAGAGTATATCGACCACGGCCGGGCGGTACGCTACGAGCGAAAACGCGCCAAGGAAGCGGGCGAAGAACCCAACTTTCAGATGTTGATTCAACGCTGGGGTGGCGTCACTGTTGCCTATCGCCGTCGTATGCAGGATTCACCGGCATACAAACGCAACCATGAAGAAATCATAAAGGCCATGGAAGAAGGCATTTACTACGCCGAAGGGATGTATCCCAAAGCCGCTAAACTCGATAAGCACGGACAGGTAAGCGCGTTGTTGTGCGAACGCATGGCGCCGGATTCAGATGGCAACATGCAGTTCAAGGGGGATCTCGTTGAACTGCCGGCACGTACGGTGCTGGTTGCTACCGGTGCCAAACCCAATGTCGCGTACTTCTATGAGCATCGCGGCACGTTCGAACTCGAGGGACAGAACTACCAAACCAACACCTTGGTAAAGGGCAAACTCAAACCGGTACCGGTCGCCAAACATTGCAAGGATCCGGCATTTGGTGCGTTCACCTCCTACGACAAAGACGACAAACGAGTTAGTTTTATCGGTGATACTCACCCGGTTTTCAACGGTAACGTGGTTAAGGCCGTGGCCTCGGGCTTGCGAATTTACCCCAAGATCGTTGAAAGCTTTGGCGAACGTGCCAACGCAATTGGAAAAAATGACGAATACATGGCGTTTAATGCACGCATGCGTTTTCTATTACAACCCAAGGTGCTCGAGGTTAAACGCCACACGCCACACGTAGTCGAGCTGGTCCTGCATGCACCACAGGCAGCCAAGCGTTTTCAACCGCCGCATATTTTCCGCCTGCAAAACTTTGAGTCTATTGCTGGGAAAGTCGCCGGTACACGCCTGCAAACCGAGACCATCGCCCTGACCGGCTCCAAGGTCGATAAGAAGAACGGTACTGTGTCACTCATCATTCGCGAGCGCGGCGCCAGTACACGCCTATGTGCCACCTTCAAAAAAGGCGATCCGGTAGTGCTGATGGGCCCGGGAGGCAATGCTTCCCAGATTCCGGTAGGTAAAACTATTCTCGTTATTGGTGATTGGCTGGCAGCCGCCGCCTTCAGGTCGCTGGGACCTGCATACAAGGCCGTAAATAACCGTGTACTGTTCATGGTGACTTTCCCCCACGGAAAGGAAATCTTTTGCCAGGAAGAGCTTGAGCAATATTCGGATGCCGCGGTCTGGGTAACGCACGAAGGTCACCCGATCGTTACCCGCCGCGATCAGGATATTTCCTTCACCGGTAAGCTGGAAGACGTACTAGTCCGCTACGCCAATGGAAAACTGACCAACGGGCCACCACCGATTCCGCTGGAAGAAATCGATCATGTCCACATCACTGCTGACAATCGATTGCTTAAGGAAATACAGACCCTGCGAAGTGGATTGTTGAAAAAACACTTCAAGAAGAACCCGACAACCACCGGCTCTGTCTACAGCAGCATGCAGTGCATGCTAAAAGGTGTTTGTTCGCAGTGCTTGCAATGGCAAGTGGACCCGAAAACCGGTCAGCGCACCAAAGCCGTATTTGCCTGCTCCTGGCAGGATGAGCCGATTGACCTGTTGACTTGAGTGCGCTCGACGAACGACTCTCGCAAAACAGATTACAGGAGCGACTGGCCAATCTCTGGCTGGATCACCTGTTTGATACTAACGATATAGACCGGGTGTGATCACGCACCCGGCTTTGTCTAACCCGGCTGCGCGATTTCTAGCTTATTTATTTCAGTCGCAGTTCAAGCTGATACATCTTTTGCAGCGCTGTCGCAGCAGCCGTGTACTCTCGTTGCTGCTTGTTGGCGCAATGATTAATGCGCCCTGGCTTCATCTCGTCAACGCTCTTTTCCACGGCGGTGCGAATTAGTTTAACTTCGCTGCAATAGCGATAATTCGCCATCACTTCCCTGGCCTCGCGGCTATTGGTTTGCACAGCTGCGACACACTTACTGGCACTTTGCCCAAGCTGAATGAACGCCTGAATCGGTTCACATTCGTCCGCCGATACGGCAGGTATGTTTAAAACTGCAGCGGTCATGAACACAACGCGCGCCAGGTATGTTTTCATCACATGTCCCTCAAATTATTCGAGCGAATTCCCAATGCTGGATTGAGGATAACTATTCGCCCCTGTGAATTGCAGGGCGTTTATATATGCTTATGCCGAACGAAGGCAATACTCCGACCGACGGTAATATTCACGACGGCTTAAACCACCATATAAGTAGCGGAATCAGGTGCTATTACGAATGTGAAAATTAACGTCCAACTGCTTCGAGTGCGGCATCGAGATTGAGATCATCACAGAATTCTGCAAATTCATCCCGTAATACGGCGAGGGAAATGTCCGACGGAACGGCGACTGTCATTTTGAGTGAAAACATCGGGGTACCGGTATGTGCGGCGGCATAACTGCCGGTGTTCATTTCTTCGATATTGATGTCACGACTGGAAAAGAAATCTGCAATATCGTGGACAATGCCCGGATGATCCATCGATACCACGTCAACTTCATAGGGGATTAATCCCTGACCACCGGCGCGTGACTCCGTACGTTTGGCGATTATCGTTAAACCAAGCTTGTCTTCCATTGCAGGCAATTGCTGTTCGAGCTTGGCCACCGCATCCCAACCGCCTGATGCCATCAGGATCAGGGCAAACTCGCCGCCGAGTACGGACATACGGCTGTCTTCAATATTGCAGCCGCAATTCATGATCACATTGGAAAGTTCATTGACGATACCGGGCCGGTCGTTGCCGAGAGCCGATATTACATAATAAGTATTGCCGGGGGATTGAGTCATATCTATCGGGAAATTAGTGGCTCTTAAATTCTTAATTGGCGGCTATCATACCAACAAGCTCTTTCTCATTCCCACTCCATTTCCTGGAACACACGCTGAATATTCCGGCCTTTTAAATTTTCATAATTTCGTAAATATTTGAAACGCGACTGATCCAGCCTGCCGACACCGCCCTCGGTGCCGCCTTGTTTAATATACTTTTGGACAAGCTGCCGAAGAAACACGAGATACTCGTAAGTATCTTTGCGCGCTTTAGCGAGCGTAGTAGCGCTACCGTGGCCGGGCACAACGTGAAGTGGCTTGTAGGCTGCCATGGTTTCGAAAGCGCGAATCCAGTTGGCGCTGTGGGATACATCACTTATCGATAGCATGCGCTCCGTGTAGACAATGTCGCCGGTAAACATCACCCGCAATTCGGGCAACCAGACAAAACTGTCACCCGGTGTATGGGCCTGGCCCGGATGATGGAACACAAAACGGGTATCCCCATATTGAAATGTCTTTGTAACTTGCACCAATTCATCTGCATAAACTTCATTGGTACCCATTAATACTTCGTCTCCGACCAGGCTGCCGAGACGAATAAATTGATCCTGCAGCCGGGCCTTCTGATCCTTGACCGCGGCCTCAGACGCCACAATTCGCGCGCCCTGCTCCTTGAAATAACCATTGCCTAGCCAACGATGGTCCTGCCCGCCGGTATTGATCACCAGACGTACCGGTTTGTTGGTTACGGTTTTGATCAGACGATGTATTTCGCGTGCGCCTTTATAAGTGCCACCGGAATCAATGAGCACCACTCCCTCGCTGGTTACGACAAACCCAAAGGTCGCATTGTTTCCAAGATTCTCTTTTGCGCGATTGGTTAACGGGCCGACGATGGCATAGACATTATCTGTTACTTTCTCCAGATTCAGTACAGACCTGGCAGAACTGGCCACATTGAACAACAAAAACGTAGCGGCTAGCAGCAAGCCAAGCGCTGACTTTCTACAAAACATATTTTTCCCAAAGATCAAAAGGTGGCCTAACGCAGACTGGAGACGTAGGCCGCGAGTGCATCAATCTGCTCGTTCGTCAATTTTTGCATGACAGCAGACATGAGAGAATTGGTACGACCTTTTTCACGCTCGCGGAAATGTGTCAGCGTGCTGGAAATATATTTGGATGGTAACGCAGCGATGTAAGCATAGCCTTCCTTACCTTTACCGTCTCCGCCGTGACAAGAGACGCAATGCTTGTCAAAGGTTTCCCGGCCCGTCACCAGAACCGCCGGGTCGACGCCACTTTCAACCGGAGCGACACGCCTTTGGCTGGAGTAATAGATTACCAGCGCAACTTTTTCATCAGGTGTCAGCTTCTTCGCCAATGGGCTCATTATGTAATCGGCCCTGCGTCCATCAGCAAATCGTTCGATTTGATCCAGCAAATAAACAGGATTCTGCTCGGCAAGGTGCGGCACGTCCGCTTTGATCGAATTCCCATCCTCGCCATGGCATAACACACAAAATCCGGCGGCCTCGCGCCCTGTTGCCATAGCTGCCTGCAATGCCTGTTTGTCTTTTTTAATATTGTCGATTCGCGTCTGCAGCACTTTCTGCAATGCAGGATCAGCCGAAACAACAGCAACCATTGGCACTGTTAACACAACAAACAAAATGGCGTGGATGAATTGATTGAGAACTCGAGTCACCTAGCTACTCCCGGTTAATACGGCGTAAGCCAACCTTGCCCAAATAAACCATAGAATCAGGGAGCTGACAAAGTAGGCGGTGAATCGATGTACAACACGATTGTAGGAAATATGAATAAAGCTGTGCACATAGCGTAATCCTACATAAGCCCATGCCAGTACTACAAAAACGCCATCGGTGCTTTTCGTAATATAAATGGACAGAACCACAGCGTAGAAAAGCACGGGGAGCTCGAACAGATTGATCAGGTTTTCGGATGGATACATAACCTTGTCCGGAACATCACCATAAGCACTTTTCAGTTTGTACTTGTCCGGATCAAGTTTTCCAGAAACAATGTGGACTATTCGCAAATGATACATCCTGGCCCATACCAGGAACGTCAAGCCCACCATTGCCAACATGGGTACCAGTATTGCTTCCTGAGACATCACGCTTCCTCCCTGAATACGACTATTTGCGAAACAACCAAAACAGAATGCTCAACAGCACACTGATCAGTATCGACGTGGTGATAGGAAAATAGAAACGGGCGTTATCGCGCTCAATCACGATGTCGCCTGGCAGGCGACCCAAACCGAGCTTGCCAAGCCAGGGCCATAACAACCCGACGACTAGCAACACCACACCTGCAATAATAAGGGTGCGTTGCATACGATACGAAATCGATCAGTGAGTTAGCGCGTCCAAGTTTGGGTGCGACCAATCAACGAGAATCCGATAAAACCGCGCACGTTCAGTTTATTTGGATTGATCAGGGTTAATTTGCATTTATAGGTTTTGCCATTTTCTGGATCATAAATGGTACCGTCTTCCCAGACATTTCCGATATTCTTCTTGAATCCCTTCAACACCTTCAAACCAACAATAGGCATACGTTGCAGGGCTGGATCCGGATTCTCTCTGTCGATCTTCACTTTTCCCGCCATACCTTTCTTGTCGTCTGCCGGGTACTCCGGTTCTTTCAACCAGACTACCTCGCCACAAAAGCCTGCATCACAGCGGGTAATTTCAATATGCGACTTTCCTTCCTTGGTTGTCCATTTACCCAGTATGGCAGCGTCGTTTGCCATGGCTAATTGTGCCGAGAACATCAGGCATAACACCGAAAACAGAGATAAGATTTTCATGTCAGCACTCCTTCGTCTGATAAGCAATTTATGATTGGATGCTACTTGCGATAGCGAATACGTGTGCCCTGTACCAATGACAGGGTGATTTCTTCTGCACTGATGGCATCGGGAAAATAGGCGCCGGATATCCGGGCACCATGAATGCTAGCGCCCTCCAGGTTTGCACCACGCAGGTCAAGACCACGCAGATCTGCCTGGCGAAAATAACAATTGCTCAAATCAAGACCATCTGCATTGATTCCGCGCAAGTTCACGCCACGAAAATCACCTCCGGTCAGATCGAACGTGGTGCCCTTAGCCCGTTCATCGTTAAAAGTATCGACGTTACCTTCTCGCAGCAGAACATACATTGCGTCGTCTTTTATTTCTGGTTCATCGCTCATCGCTCGATCTCCGTGTTGTTGAAGTTCGCACGTTAAATGGATTTCAGGCTGAATGCTTGTTAACTGATACTGCCTTCTTTTCAGGAATAGTCAATCATTGAGCCGCACGCAGCTTGCGCGCCAATCGATCGGACTGCCAGGCCGCCATTGTGTAAATTGGTAAAGAAGGATTCGCGCCTACACTGGTGGGAAAAATCGAACCATCAATAACAGTGAGATTATCTAGGTGATGGTGATTGCCATTGAGATCAACAACGGAATTGGCGGAGTCCCGGCCCATGGCGCAACCGCCCATGACGTGGGCTGAATACAGCCTTGCGTGGTGAGACTTCATTGGCAAATTCTTCAACGCGGTGTTTGCTTCCTTCCAAGAAGAATACCAACGGGCATCACTATGTACCGGCGATGCAGCCTTTGCGCCCGCGGCAAACTGGATCTGTAAAAGTGAGCCATAAGCGTGTCGAACACCGCGCCAAAGATAATCCGTCATCGGATAATCAAGCACGGGGCTACCATCGTTGTTTAGTCGAACTCTTCCGCCGGGATTGTCAGTATGAAATCCATCCCGCATTAATGCGATAAGAGGCTGCACATACGGTAATTGGTTCATCACATCGGCATGGCGAGACCCGAAAGCACCCATTGCTGTCGCTGCCAGTGCTGGATGAAGCGGAACCGTTTCAATTTTATAACCGGCCTCACCACTAACGCCATCACGCCAAAGAAACTCATTCGATGTTACTGACTGAGGTGCGCCGTAGTACGGATCAATTCGTTGTGGCATTAATGCAAAGGTGCCAACCGTGACATGCAAAAAGGTTCGCCGACCCACACACCCCGCAGGGTCCGGCAAATTTGAGCGAAGCAATAATGCCGGTGAGCCAACTCCTCCTGCCGAAAGAACAACGTGACGCGCACGCACGCGCACCGTGACACCAGTCGTATCTGAGCCCCGCTCATTTACTGCGTGACAAGATATTTCCTCGATTCGATCCCCCTTGGAACGCAGCTCCTGAGCACGCAATTTCGAAAGTACGATCGCACCCTGCTTCATCGCTGCTGGTATAGAAGTCACCAGTGTTGATTGCTTAGCATCGACCGGACATCCCGTGCCGCAGTAACCGAGATTGCGGCAGCCACGCACATTTCGCTTGATGGTCTCGTTGTGCCATCCGAGTTTTTGCGCGCCCTGTTCAAGCACACTATTACTCCCATTCCGGCCTGACCAGGCCTCAATATTGAGCTGCGCCTCAACCGTGGCATGCCAGGGGGCAAGGGTTTTGCTCGTGTGGGCCCAACCGTAAAGATCTCGCCAGTGTGATAGCGTTTGATCGGGTATGCGGAAACAGCTGGTCCAGTTAACCGTGGTGCCACCACCAACGGCCCTGCCCTGCAACACAGTAATAGCTTTGTCAGCGGTTTTACGGTTGGCAACTTCATAATAGAGCGCTGGATACGCTTCTGCCTCGAGCATGTTGAAGTCGCGCGCCGTCTTGAACGGACCCTCTTCGATTAATACAACTTTTAATCCCGCTTCACTCAGTGTCTGTGCCGCGATGCCGCCGCCAGCGCCGGTACCGACAATGGCCACGTCTGCTTCAAATACATGACTCTTTTGCAGCTGGCTGCAATCAATAACTTGCTTGTTCTCTGAAGTACCCACTGATTTATTTCAATTCAAATTTGGCGGACCAGGATAGTTTATCTTTGTCCACGAATGTGGATTGGCATACCACGCCCCACAAATAAGATCGTGCAGAGCACTGTAGCCAGCGCGCAGCAATCCAAATCGACTGTTCTCCCAGCTGGAAAGAAAAGAATGGATGTCTGATGCATCTGCCTTCTCCCATGACGACACACCAGTCAGCAGTACACGAGTAAGCGAGAATTCCAACAAATCAAACAACTGACGTATTTCTTTGCGCACTACAGGCGAGAAATACGCGACGGTTTCATCAAAGTGTCTGATGATTTCTTCGATATATTTTTTTGATTGTTCCGGCGCCGTCGGTAATGCATCTTGCAACATAACCGGCACCACAGCCATCAGTAGAACGCGATCATGCGACGTTAACCACAGGCATGCGTCACACCTATCGTCTGAAGTTGTGTTGCACGCTGTCAGCAATGCACCGCTTGAAGCCAGGCTCAACAGTACTGAACCAGCAATACCGGTTTTGAGAAATCTACGGCGAGCATGGTTAACATCGAGTGATGTTGTGTTATTGCTGGAACGGGTCACGGAATCAGAAATCTCGCCAATTCATCTCTCTTTTGCATAGCGTCAGCATAACCCAGACTGATCAATTCCTGACAGTAGGACTTTTCGAACAGAATGTAACTGACCAGGCTGGCACCGCCCTTGTTGACCGCGCCAATCCGTCTAAGAAAAAATCGTAGCATTCTCGGCAGATGATGTGCGTGACGCTGTGCGATATCACCAAGGTCTTCACTGGGTGATACCACCAAGGCATCCACTTCACGCAATCCAATGTTTAGTTCTCTACGTTTATCTTCAGGAATCCCTTGCACCGTTTTATTGATTCGCTCCAGGCGCTCGAGGTCCGAATCGAGACTATCGAGAAAAATGCTGTTCAGAATATGGCTCGCGATTCGTGCCGGTGAAGGATATTCATGCCCTTCGTATCGTTCGAACCCATCGTCACGATCTTTGTGCACACCAATTACCAGAATCTTGTCAGCACCAAGATGCAGGGCCGGCGAAACAGGCGCCTGTTGACGCATGGAGCCGTCACCAAAATATTCCCGGTGTATACGCACAGCCTTGAACAGGAACGGTATGGCAGAAGACGCCATCAAGTGGTCCAGCTCGAGTCGTGACTTCATCCCTAATCGACGAGCGCGCCGCCAAGGTTGCGACTGGGCAGCACCCTGAAAAAAGTTTATCGACTCACCGCTGCTGTAACCGGAAACGGCAATACTGATCGCATGCAAATCACCGGCTTCGATGGCTTTTTCAATTTGGTCAAATACCAAATAATGATTCAGCAATGCCCTTAGCGGAGAACGATCAAACAAATAGGCCGGTCGACCGCCAAAGCCACCGGTCATCATCGCTAGCAACCAGCGCGCACCGCTGCGCGTGACACTCCAGGCATCGGCACGAAATACGTGACCCACTTCAAAGTTACGCCAAACCCGATTTAGCCTGCGGACACCAGTGCGAAACTGGCTCGCGTAGACTGCCAGTGATGCCGCATTAAGGGCGCCAGCCGATGTGCCACATATAATCGGAAACGGATTGCCCGCGTCTTTTGGCATCAGCTCACATACGGCTTTTAGTACACCGACCTGATAGGCAGCGCGCGCACCGCCACCAGTCAGCACCAGTGCAGTTAGTGGTTTTTTTATAGACTGATTCATTACGGTTCGTAAATGTGATGTAGGTCAGTCAACATTCTATTACCCGAATTCATTTGACCGCTCAGACCGAATGTCGTTTCATGATTTTGCGCCCTCAGCTAACCGTGTCAACAACATCGGAGAAAACACCATGGTGCAATTGGGTCATGTTGTGCTTTATGTTCGCAATCTCGATAAATCGCTCGAGTTTTATCAGGACATTGTCGGACTTTCGCTTACCGGTCGCATATTCAATAACCGTGCGGCGGTACTTTCTGGCGGCACCACTCATCATGAGTTATTGCTGATCGAAGTCGGTGATGCTCCCGGTCCCGGAACTGGACGACGCCTGGGTTTGTATCACATCGGTTGGTGTGTCGGTGAAAATATGGATCAGTTGCGCGCTGCCTATGCTCGTGTTACCGAGCATGGTCTGGAACTCGACGGCATGGCCGACCACACCATCAGCTTTAGTATTTACCTGCGTGATCCGGACGGGAATGAAATCGAGCTATATGTCGACAACCCGGATGTGGACTGGCGAAATACCAACGAATGGATGGAGCGACCGGTAAAGCCACTAACACTTTAACAGCACTGCTACAGCAACAATCGCACAGGATAGTTGACAACTACGATAGGGAATTGCCGGGGGAAAAGGTGCTTGTGCTAAACTGTTTTATTGATGATTAAGGAGTAGCACCATGGCACCCAATGTTACTGAAGAGATGGTTCTGGATTCACTAAAAAGCGTGATGGATCCGGAGCTGAACCACAATATCGTAGAGCTCGGTTTTATTCGTGAAATCGACATTGCTGACGATTACGTTCACCTTGATATTCAATTGACCTCACCCCATTGCCCACGCGCGGATGAAATTGTTGGCATGATTCGCAATGCCGTAAACACGATAGACGGTATTAATGAAGTCGAAGTGGAACGCGTCTGCGAAAAAGAAGCCTGACAACTACCTTCCATGAGCGATCGAGACCGCATCGTTGCCCTCGCGGGTGTGTTCCAGTCAGCCTATCTGGTGCAGCAACTTGCCCGACAAGACAAGGTGGAAGACCCTGCCTTCAGCCACAGTATTAACAGCATACTAATTACTGACGCTGACTCGACACTGGAAATTTACGGTGGGCTTGCTGGCATCCGTCGCGGTCTGGAAGTGCTGCGCGACAAAATGCTTGGCCGTACTGAAGCACCGGATTTAGAAACCGCGCGCTATGTGCTCGGCCTGATTCAGCTTGCAAGCAAACTGGCGCGCCAGCCCGAGATGTTGCAGGCCATGGCTACTGAAATCGAATTGATACAGTCACGATATCAGGATGGCGGTGCACCGCTGTTCGACACCGTTGACGATCTTGCAGAACTCTACGCACGCACAATTAGCACGCTGACACCTCGTATTATTGTTTCGGGCGAACACGGTTATTTGACGGATCCGCGCACTGCGACGCGCGTGCGGGCTATGCTTCTGGCCGGGATTCGTGCAGCTTATCTTTGGTATCAGCTGGGCGGCAGACGTTGGCACCTGCTTTTCTCGCGCAAGCGTCTGGGCAACGGCGCGGCCAAATTGCTCGAAGAGAGTGAGACTGGTAATGGCAGCGGTTCCAATAACACCACCGATGAGACCACTGCCGATTAGTCAGGAATTAACCCTGTAGCTTTTTCTTGAGAAGCTCGTTAACCTGGGCAGGATTGGCCTTGCCCTTGGTTGCCTTCATCGCCTGGCCGACCAAGAAACCAAATACTTTATCCTTGCCATCACGATACTGCTGAACCTGTTCGGGATTGTCAGCCAATACCTGATCAATGGTTGCCTCAATCGCACCGATATCGGTGATTTGCTTCAGGCCACGCTTTTCAATGACGCTGTCGGCGTCGCCTTCACCGGCCCACATAGCCTCGAACACTTCCTTGGCGATTTTGCCGGAAATGGTGTTGTCCTGAATACGTTTTACCAGGCCAGCCAATCCTTCGGCGGAAACTGGTGCATCGACAATATCAATTGCGTCCTTGTTTAAAAATGCAGAGAAGTCACCCATGACCCAGTTGGCAACCACTTTGGGCTCGCCGCCAACACTTTTAACAACGGTTTCGTAAAAGTCAGCCATTTCCCGCGTCGCGGTTAATACACCTGCATCGTAGTGTGAGAGCTCATAGTCTTTCTGGAAGCGGGCACGTTTGATGTCCGGCAACTCCGGCAATGTGGTTCGCACCTCCTCGATTAAACTGTCTTCCAGCACCAGCGGTGGCAGATCCGGATCAGGGAAATAACGATAATCGTTTGCTTCCTCCTTACTGCGCATGGAACGGGTAACATCTTTTGCCGAATCGTAGAGGCGGGTTTCCTGTACCACTTCGCCACCACCTTCGATCACATCGATCTGTCGTTCGATTTCGTAGTTAATCGCCTTTTCTACAAATCGGAACGAGTTAATGTTTTTTAGTTCTGCGCGCGTTCCGAATTCCTTCTGACCCTTGGGTCGCACCGACACGTTTGCGTCACAACGGAATGAACCTTCCTGCATATTGCCATCACAGATTTCGAGATAACGCACCAGCTCATGCAGCTTCTTCAGATAGGCCACGGCTTCTTCCGGTGAGCGCATATCCGGTTCCGACACGATCTCAAGCAGTGGCGTACCAGCACGATTGAGATCGATACCACTCATGCCATGAAAATCTTCATGCAGGGATTTGCCGGCATCTTCTTCCAGATGAGCGCGAGTAACACCAATCACTTTTTCTTTTCCATCCACTTCTATGGTCAATTGGCCCAGACCTACGATGGGCAGCTCGAACTGACTGATCTGGTAGCCCTTGGGTAAATCGGGATAGAAATAGTTTTTGCGCGCAAACACCGAGTGCTGATTGATCTTGGCGCCGATAGCAAGACCAAATTTAACTGCCATGCGCGCGGCTTTCGTGTTCATGACCGGCAATACGCCCGGCAAGGCCAGATCAACGGCACAGGCCTGGGTATTGGGTTCGCCCCCGTATTTGGTGGACGCACCGGAGAAAATTTTGCTGCTGGTCTGTAACTGCGCATGCACTTCCAGACCAATGACGGTTTCCCACTCCATTAGGCCACACCCTCCGGAATTTGTTTGTGCCAGTCAGTCACTTGCTGATACTGGTGCGCGACCTGCAGCAGACGCGCTTCATCAAAGTACTGTCCCACGATCTGCAATCCGATGGGTCGACCGTTACTGTCAAAACCCGCCGGCACCGACATACCCGGCAAGCCAGCGAGGTTCACTGAAATGGTATAGATATCGTTCAGGTACATGGATACCGGATCTTCGGTTTTATCACCTAGCGCAAACGCAGTAGACGGAGACGTTGGCCCCATGATGACATCACACTGTTCAAATGCGCGGGTAAAATCTTCTGCGATCAAACGGCGTAATTGCTGTGCCTTTAGATAATAGGCATCGTAATAACCGGCTGAAAGTGCGTAGGTACCGATCATGATTCGGCGTTTGACTTCCTCACCAAAACCTTCGGCACGGGTACGTTCGTACATTTCCACCAGATCAGTATATTCCTTGGCGCGATAGCCATAACGCACACCGTCATAGCGAGACAAATTGCTTGAGGCCTCGGCCGGTGCCAACACGTAGTAACACGGTATCGCCAGACTGGAATTGGGCAAGCTAACCTCCACCACTTCTGCGCCCAACTTTTTATACTCATCAATTGCAGCTTGAACGGCTTTCTCCACGTCAGCACTCAGGCCTTCGCCGAAATATTCTTTTGGCAAGCCAATTTTCAATCCCTTGATATCGTGGGCAAGCTTCCCGGTGAAATCGGGTACCGGTTCGTTCACCGAAGTCGAATCACGACGATCAAAACCAGCCATGGCATTCAGCATCATGCCCGCATCTTCTGCTGTCTGGGTCATGGGACCGCCCTGGTCGAGGCTGGAGGCAAAGGCGATCATGCCGTAACGCGACACCCGGCCATAGCTCGGTTTCAAACCGGTGATACCGCACAGCCCGGCGGGTTGGCGAATGGATCCACCAGTATCGGTACCGGTTGCCGCCGGCGCCAGTCGTGCCGCAACGGCGGCAGCGGAGCCACCTGAACTGCCGCCTGGCACGGTGGATTCATCCCAGGGATTTTTTACCGAACCAAAAAATGAATTCTCGTTACTGGAACCCATGGCAAACTCGTCCATGTTGGTCTTACCCAGCATTACCATGCCGGCGGCATTCATCTTCTCCACTACCGTTGCGTTGTAGGGAGCAACAAATTCCGACAACATGCGCGATCCACATGTGGTGAGCACACCTTCTGTACAAAAAATATCTTTTTGCGCGATGGGCACGCCGGTAAGCGGACCGCAATCACCGCTCGCCAGACATGAATCTGCCTCTTTCGCGGCCGCCAAAGTCTTGTCAGCGTCTACCGTTATAAAAGCGTTAAGCCCTTTGTATTGATTGATGCGATCCAGATAATGCTGGGCCAGTTCCGTGCTGGACACTTCTTTCGCGGCCAGGGCACTGGCGAGTTCGGCAACGGTTTTTTGGTACATGTACAGCCTCTGGGATCAGTAAACGTGTGCGGGCGACGGATTGAATGAGTGACGGTAACGAGATCTGTTATTCGATTACACGCGGCACCAGATACAGTCCGGCCTCGGTCGACGGAGCAACTTTCTGGAATTTTTCGCGCTGATCAGGCTCGGTAGCCTCGTCATCACGTAGCCTTAAATGCATGTCCAACGGGTGTGCCATGGGGCTGATGCCGGTGGTATCGACAGCATTCATCTGCTCAATTAGACCGAGAATCTGGGAAAGGCTGTTTGCATAGCCCTCCGCCTCTTGCTCATCGAGCCTGAGTCGCGCAAGATGCGCTATCTTTTTTACTTCATCAACATTGATAGACATGACGGCACTCCAGGCCACCTCGGTGAAGGTCGGGCAAATTATCATAATATACATCCCGGTTGAACCCGGTGCGGCGGATTGCTAGAGTCTATCGATACCTGACCCCCACGATTAGTTCATAAAAAATGTTTAAAGCATTACGCGGCTTCTTCTCCAGTGATCTAGCCATTGACCTTGGTACCGCCAATACGCTGATTTACGCGCGGGATAAGGGCATCGTGTTAAACGAGCCTTCAGTGGTTGCGATCCGTCAGGGCCACGGCCATCGCGGTGGTCGCAATATCCTGGCGGTCGGCACTGAAGCGAAGAAGATGCTTGGACGCACCCCCGGGTCGATTCAGGCCATCCGCCCGATGAAAGACGGTGTCATCGCCGATTTCACCGTTACCGGTGAAATGCTCAAATACTTCATTCGTAAGGTACATGAAGACCGGTTGTTCCAGCCAAGTCCGCGCATCATCGTTTGTGTACCCTGTGGCTCTACCCAGGTAGAACGTCGCGCCATACGCGAATCGGCCATGAGCGCCGGTGCACGCGAAGTCTATTTAATTGAGGAACCGATGGCCGCTGCCATTGGCGCCGAACTGCCTATCGCCGATCCCACCGGCTCCATGGTGCTGGATATCGGTGGTGGTACCAGTGAAGTCGGCGTGATCTCACTTGGCGGTATTGTCTATGCCCATTCGCTGCGCATTGCCGGTGACAAAATGGACGAAGCCATAATCGGCTACATCCGCCGCAAGTACAGTCTGCTAATCGGTGATGCCACTGCCGAGAAGATCAAGAAAGAAATTGGCTCTGCCTGGGAAGGTAGTGAACAACGTGAAATGGAAATCAAGGGCCGCCACGTTGCCGATGGCGTGCCGCGTCGTCAGGTGCTTACCAGCAAGGAAGTGTACATTGCGCTATCCGATTGTCTGGCCGGTATTGTCAGCGCTATCAAGACCGCGTTGGAGCAGACACCACCAGAGCTTGGTGCCGACATTGCTGAAAAGGGTTTGGTGGTTACCGGCGGTGGTGCCCTGTTACGTGATCTGGACCGCATGCTGGCAGAACAAACCGGCTTGCCGATCATCCTTACCGACGACCCGCTGACCTGCGTAGTTCGTGGCTGTGGCCGCGCCCTGCAGGAAGCCGAAACCATGTCGGACGTTTTTGTCTACGAGTAATCCCTGCATAGGCCTTTCATGATCGGCCCGGCCAGTAGTCCGATTCGAACAAGCGTGCTTTTACCTCGCCTGCTGGTGTTTGCCGTACTGGCCGTACTGCTTATGATCCTTGATCATCAGGGGCAGCACCTACGCCAGATTCGCTCGGCCTTATCCGTGTTGACCTACCCACTCGTTACCATTGCCGCAATCCCGGCACGCGTGGGCGGCTGGATGTCAGACGCCTTGACCTCTGAAGAACAACTGCGTGAACGTCACACAGCTCTTGAAGAACAACATTGGCTACTGCAGGCCAAACTGCAGCAGTTCGAAGCACTAGAAGCGGAAAACCGCCGCTTACGTTCTCTGCTGGGTTCCGCAACGCGTGTGGCCGATCGCGCAGTAGTGGCCGAGTTGGTTGAAGTCAGTACTGAACCGTTTACGCGAACCATCGTTATCGACAAGGGTGCTCGGGAAAATGTATTTCTTGGTCAACCGGTGCTCGATGCCTACGGTGTTGTCGGACAGGTCACTGAGGTGAGTCCGCACATCAGCCGTGTCACCCTGATTACTGATCCGGGTCACGCCATTCCGGTACAGGTAAAACGCTCGGGCTTACGAACGATTTTGTATGGCACCGGTGCCGATGACACGGTGGATCTGCCTTTCCTTACATCGTCAGCCAAGATCAAGCAGGGGGATCTGCTCACCACGTCGGGCATGGGCGGCCGTTTTCCACCACGTTATCCGGTAGCCCGCATCAGTGAAGTGATTAACGATCCCAACGAAGCCTTCCTGAAAATCAAGGCGATGCCATTGGCGCGATTGAGCCACCACAAGGAAGTTCTACTTGTCTGGCCAGGCAAGCGAGAACAGAAAAGCGAATCACCATGAGACTCAGCCCGATCAATCGCAGCCGACTGATTATTGCCGCCACCTTTGCGGTAGCGCTGGTTTTATCGGTTGTACCTGTACCGAATTGGGCGGAACAATTCCGTCCGGACTGGGTTGGCCTGGTGTTGATTTACTGGTGCATGGCCACTCCGCAACGCGTCGGTATCGGTACCGGCTGGCTTGTGGGGCTGCTGCAAGATGTCTTGTATGGCGCATTGTTTGGTCAGTACGCACTTTCCAAAGCCATCATCGCATTTCTGGCGGTTAAACTTCACTTACGTATTCGCGTCTACCCACCATGGCAACAAGCGATTGGCGTACTGGTCATGCTCGCCATTGGTCAATTATTCATTGTCTGGGTGCGCGCCATTATTGGAAAACCAACCGCCGGATTTTCCTTCTGGACACCCAGTATTGTCAGCATGGTCATTTGGCCGTGGGTTTTTGTCATCCTCAGAGATATTCGCCGTCGCTGGCAGATTAGATAAATCATGTTAAACATCCCGCTAAAAGACCACTTTCGGGAAACACGTATATTTGGATCGCGGCTGACCTTTATGGCCGGTTTCGTGGTGCTAATGATGTTGCTGCTGCTGGGCCGCATGCTGTACCTGCAAGTGGTACATCACAAACACTACGAGACACGGGCACGCGCCAACCAGATATCACTGCTTCCGGTACCACCCGTACGTGGCCTCATTCTTGATCGAAACGGCATTGTGCTGGCACAAAACTATCCCGCGTACACGCTGGAAGTCACTCCAGAGCAGGTTAAAGACATGGATGCGACGCTGAAACGCGTTGCCGAATTGGTCAAATTGACAGACAACGATATTGCTCTTTTCAACAAGCAACGCAGATCACGACCTCGCTTTGAAAGCCTGCCTTTGCGGACCAATCTGACCGACGAAGAAGCGGCACGCATTGCAATAAATCGCCCGCATCTGCAGGGTGTCGAACTGCACGCCCGATTACAGCGTCACTACCCCATGGGCGGTCTCGGTATTCACCTGACCGGTTATGTCGGTCGCATTAATGAAGAAGAGGCTGCGACAATCGATCGGACCGGAAAAGGCGGTACTTACCGCGGTACGCTGCACATTGGCAAGCTGGGCATCGAGCAAAATTACGAAGACCTGCTGCTGGGGAAAGTTGGTGTCGAACATGTCGAGACGGATGCACGTGGCCGTGCCCTTCGTGTGGTTGAACGAGAGGCACCGGTGGCCGGCAGCACCATATACCTTAATATTGATGCACGCATGCAAGCGGCAGCAGAACAAATGCTCGCGGGCAAGCGCGGTGCAGTTGTTGCCATGGACCCCAACTCAGGCGCGATTCTGACCTTTGCCAGTATGCCGACCTACGATGCCAATCCTTTTGTAAACGGCATAGACCAGGAATCCTATGACGCCTTACTCAATGATCCCGACAAACCGCTGATCAACCGTGCACTCAACGGCCGGTACCCGCCCGGCTCCACCATCAAGCCTTTTATGAGTCTGGCAGCTCTTGAATCTGGCAAGGTTGACCCAGCCGATACTGTTTCCTGCAGGGGTGTGTTTCGTCTGGCTGGTGAACGCCGACCTTACCGAGACTGGAAGAAGCATGGTCACGGCAAGATCGACATGCATGAATCCATTGTCCAGTCCTGCGATATTTACTACTACCAAACAGCGGTCACGCTTGGCATCGACTTCATTCACAAATTTTTAACGAGCATGGGTTTTGGTCAGGCAACTGGAATAGATATCAAGGGTGAATCCACCGGATTGGTACCATCACGCGAGTGGCGCAAAGCGCGAGGCGAGACCTGGTACCTGGGTGAAACGGTGGTTACCGGTATTGGTCAGGGCCCTATCTTGGCAACACCGTTGCAACTTGCCAGTACGGTATCGGTTATTGCCAACGGTGGTCGCCTGATGCGTCCACGACTTTTGTACGCACGCGAAAATCCTGCAACCAAAGAACGAATTTACAGCCAGTTCTCATACAAACAATTACTGACCGAAGAGCAGGAGCCACACCGGCAAGCGATTGTCGCTGCGATGGAAGATGTGGTACATGGCGAGAAAGGTACTGCGCGACGAATTGGTTGGAACGCGCCATTTCGTATCGCCGGTAAAACCGGAACGGCGCAGGTTAAAAGTATCGCCGTGGGCGAAGAATACGATGCCGAAAAAGTGGCCGAGCGAGAACGCGACCACGCCCTTTTCATTTCCTTCGCGCCGGTAGAAAATCCGCGCATTGCTATTGCGGTGATTGTAGAAAACGGTGGTCATGGCAGTCGGGCGGCGGCACCGATTGCGCGAAAGCTAATGGATTACTACTTGCTCCCGGACAAAATGCCACCGCTTAGAAATGCCATTGTGAGAAAGGATAAGCTGGATGAGTGAGCTTAAAAGTTTCTTCCGCGGGATACGATATGACCGGCCATTGTTCTATGCCTTGCTGATCTTCGCCCTTGTTAGCTGCGTCGTGCTTTACAGCGCAAGCGGAAAGAACATTTCGGTTGTGGGTTCCCAGCTACTCAGGTTAAGCGTTGCCTACATTGTCATGTTATTTGTCGCGCAACTACGACCTGACAAGCTCTTGCGCTATTCGCCACATTTCTTTGCCATTGGACTGGCGCTACTGGTCGTCGTGTTGATCGTCGGTGTGATTGGCAAGGGTGCTCAACGCTGGATCAGTATCGGCGGGTTTAATCTGCAACCGTCGGAGATAATGAAACTGGCGGTACCCATGGTGGTAGCCTGGTGGCTGGCACGGGATAGCTTGCCGCCAAAATTGGGCAATATAGCCATTGGTGCAGTCCTGATATTTGTTCCGGTATTGCTGATTGCCAAGCAGCCCGACCTTGGTACTGCAACCCTGATAATGGCATCGGGCTTACTCGTTATTTTTCTAGCAGGATTAAGCTGGCGCATTATTATTCTACTGGCCGCGGTATCGGCGGCGGCCATGCCGTTCGTCTGGTCTATGATGCACGACTACCAACGTCAGCGTGTGATCTCTTTCATTAATCCAGAGTCCGATCCACTTGGCGCGGGTTATCACAGTATTCAATCGATGATTGCGGTTGGTTCAGGTGGATTCTTTGGCAAGGGTTGGCTTGATAGCAGCCAGGCGCACCTGGGTTATCTTCCCGAAAGTAAGACTGATTTTGTTTTTGCTGTCTTTGCTGAGGAATTCGGCCTGATGGGTACGTTCCTGTTATTTGGTCTGTACCTGTTCGTTATTGGCCGTGGCATGTATATCGCCTATAACGCACAGGACGCATACAACCGTCTGCTTGCTGGTAGCCTGATACTTACCTTCTTTCTGTATTTTGTCGTAAACATCGGTATGGTTACCGGATTGATGCCGGTCGTCGGTGTTCCCTTACCGTTAATTAGTCACGGTGGCAGCTCGCTAGTAACGTTGATGGCAGGTTTTGGTATTCTGATGAGTATTCAGACTCACCGAAGGATAATGCAGCAATAAATCAATGGCTCGTATAACGATTCACCGCGTACTGTTGATTGTCGGTCTGCTACTGAGCTGCACGAGCTCCAGTGCTGTCGATGTTGCCACCTACCCCCAGCTGCAAAAACTGATAGACGAACTCCAGATCAAACACGGATTTAGCAGCGACCAGCTTCACCAATTGTTTGGGCAGGCAGAGATAAACCAGAACATTCTCGAGATTATGGGCCGTCCTGGTGAGGCGAAGCCCTGGCCCCAATATCGTCAATTGTTCGTCACGGTGCCACATGCCAATCGGGGCAGTCGCTTTTGGCACAAACATCAGGCGGTGCTCGAGCGGGCAGAAAAATCCTATGGTGTTGACCCCGCCGTCATCGTTGCGATTATTGGCATTGAATCCCAATACGGTCGCAACGCCGGGCGTATACGTACACTGGATGCCCTGACTACCCTGGGGCTCGAATATCCGCGCCGTGGCAAATTCTTTCGAAGCGAACTCCTGAATTTCGTTCTGCTGACACGGGAGCAACGACTGGATCCGCTCACTATCAAGGGTTCCTATGCTGGCGCGATCGGCGCTGCACAATTTATACCTAGTAGTTATCGTCGTTACGCAGTGGATTTCGACGGCGACGACCGCGCCGATCTGATGCACAGTCGTGCTGACGCCATCGGTTCAGTTGCCAATTACTTCAATCGGCATGGTTGGAAGGCAGGGGAACCGGCTGTCAGTGAGGCGCGCGTAGAAGGCAGCATGTATTCCTGGCTAAAGAACCTTGGAACGAAGCCCGTGCTAACGCTGGATCAGTTGCGCCACTATGGAATCAGCACGATCAATGAAGGGCGTCCGAATGACTTACGCGCTTCGCTGATTGCGTTTGAAGGCGACCATGAACCCGTCTATCGACTGGTACATGATAACTTTCATGTCATAACGCGATACAATAACAGCTATAAATATTCGATGGCGGTATTTGAGCTCAGCGAGATGATACGCGAACGCTACAAAGGGGGTGCTTCTTGAAGACTCTTTTATTCCTTGCAGGATTGTCACTGTTACTGACAGGTTGCTTCTCAAGCCACAAGCCTGGTGGGTACTTTGAAGACGATGGCCCCCATAAAAACATACCGGTAGATGTGTCCAGGGTGCCTGACGCAATTCCAAAGTGGGAACCTGTCGACCCTTCGCGTTCACGTCCCTATATTGTGCTCGGAAAAAAATATTACCCATTGACCGACGCTCGTAATTATCGACAGCTGGGTACCGCATCGTGGTACGGGCGTAAATTTCACGGTCGTCGTACAGCACTTGGTGAAAAATACGATATGTATGCCATGACCGCTGCCCACACAACCCTGCCGCTGCCAAGTTATGTTCAGGTGCGTAATCTTGCCAACAACAAGACAGTCGTTGTCAGGGTAAACGATCGCGGTCCGTTCCTGCATAAGCGTCTGATCGATCTTTCCTACGCAGCTGCATATAAGCTCGACATGCTCAAAACCGGTACGGCCAATGTCGAGGTAACTGCCATTACACCCGGCTACCAACCTGCTCCTGTCGAGACTGGTGTCGAAGTGAGACCAATCGCGGCGACAACACAGGATCCGATTGAGGCCGAACCGCTACCGGTAAGCACACCGGAACCAGCGGTGGTTGCACAAACAAAACCCGCTACCGTCACGACTACCACGGCAAATAACGCCGAAGCTGTAAAATCCATTTTTGTTCAGGTCGGCGCTTTCGGTGCGATGGAAAATGCTGAAGCGCTGCGATCAAAGTTGGAGAAAGCTGATTTCAAACCTGTTCTGATTCTGCCGGTAGAAAAACAATCGCAGAGTCTCTATCGAGTGCGCATCGGACCACTGGACAATACTGACGAAGGCGAAATCCTGGCTCGACGTCTTGCCGACTTCGGAATACCCGATACACGTATAATTTCTGATTAGCACACCAGGCTGACCGCCCCCGAGAAAACGCGCTGTCTGCTCGTTGGGTGTTGTTGATATACTTTTTTGCATTCAAATTCGTTGATCCACAATGATCTCCCGTCTATCACTTTTCTTATTATTACTACTGGCAACGCCGGCAATGGCGACGACGCCGCCAAAGGTAAATGCCCGTGCATGGTTGTTGGTCGATCACCATAGTGGCGCGCTGCTGGCCGAACATCAGAGCCAGCGACGGTTTTCACCAGGACACCTGAACAAATTAATGGTGGCTTATGCTGTATTTCGCGCCATTGAAGCGGAAGAATTAACACTTACCGACGAAGTAGAAATCAGCACAAGGGCCTTTTCATCCACGGGTACCCGCTTGTTTGCCCCGGCAGGTTCGAGCTTGTCCGCACAGGCCCTATTGCAGGCCACCGTCATTGGCCGGGCCAATGACGCCGCCATTGCCCTGGCCGAATATGTTGCCAGCGATGAGCAGGCGTTTGTTAGCAAGATGAATCAATACGCTGCCGAACTCGGGCTGGATCGCACTTACTATCGCGATGTCGTTGGCACAAAAAAATACAATCAATACACGACTGCAAATGATAGCGCTCGACTGGTCACTGCCCTGATTGGCGATTACTCGCAGTACTACGCCTGGTTCGCTGAACGTGAATTCGAACACAACGGTATCAAGCTTTATAACCGAAATGCCCTGCTCTGGCGTGATGAAAGCGTTGATGGCGTAACAGCATTTAACAGTGGCCGAGACGGTTTTCACCTGATTGCCTCGGGCAAGCGTGGTAAGATGCGTCTCACTGCTGTTGTTCTAGGTGCACCGAGTGAACGTGCCGGCATTTCCGCAGGGCAGCAACTACTCAAGTTTGGTTTTGACAATTACGAGACTCGACGCTTGTATCAAGGTCGCTCCCCGGCAATCAATCTTCGCATCTGGCTGGGTAACGAGGAAACCCTTCCTGTCGGTACAGAACAAGATCTGTATCTCACTCTTAAACGAGGCGAATTTGACCAGGTTCAGGCAAAACTAAAGGTCGACGGTTCGCCCTATGCTCCGGTAGCGATGGGGCAACAAATGGGAACACTCTCCTTGTATTTGGCTGACGACAAGATCGATGAACGCAAATTGATAGCACTAAGGGAAATAGACAACGGTGGGATAATCAGTCGCACTCTTGATCATATTGAAATGTGGTTGCGTGACATACCGGATAATTCCAACAAGCATTCAGAACAATGAAACAGAATATTTCGCGCGTATACCTAAATGGTAAATTCGTCACTGCCGAAGACGCAAAAGTCTCGGCATTTGATCGTGGCTTTATCTTTGGTGATGGCGTCTATGAAGTCATCCCGGTTTATGGCGGCCGGCCATTTCGCCTGCTACAACATTTATCACGCCTGAAAAACAGTCTCGATGCGGTTGGAATCAGCAATCCTTTGACCAATGAGCGATGGACAAAAATTATTGATGAACTGATTGGTGATGCCGGCAAAACGGACCAGGCCATTTATCTGCAGGTTACGCGTGGCGCGGCACCCCGCGACCATGCCTTTCCTAAAGATATCTCGCCAACGGTGTTTGCTTACTCCAAGCCTATGACCTACCCGGGTGAAACCGAGCTGGAAAATGGAGTAGCTGCTGTCACGACTGCGGATATCCGCTGGCGGCGCTGCGATATCAAGGCAATCGCATTGCTGGCAAATGTAGTCTTGCGACAGCAGGCAATCGAGCAAGGCAAGGCCGAGGCCATACTGATTCATGATCAACATGTCACCGAGGGCGCGGCAAGTAACATCTTTGTCGTTAAGGATGGTGTTATTTATACACCGCCAAAAGGTGATCAGATCCTTCCGGGGATTACGCGTGATCTGGTGGTGGAATTGGCAAACAGAAACGGTATCGATTGCCGTGAAACTGGCATCACTGAACAGCAATTGCGTAACGCCGATGAGGTCTGGATGACCAGCTCAACGAAAGAGATCCTTTCGATTGTAGAGATCGACGGCCACATCGTGGGTGACGGCAAACGCGGTCCCGTGCATAAGCGTTTGTATTCCCTGTACCAGGCCTACAAAGATGCCTTCAGGGAAGGTCGAGTAGAATAATTCCACAGGCTATGACTTCTCCGGCAATGATTCAAAGCGCATCAGAATTCGACACGTTCGTGGTACGTGAACTCGGACGCGTGGATTACACGCAGACGTGGAAAGCGATGCAATCCTTTAACGCACGACGCGACGCACAAACACAGGATGAAATTTGGCTGGTGGAACATCCGTCGGTTTATACGCTTGGTCTTAATTGCAAATCTGCCAGCATCACAGGCGAGAACAGTATTCCGATAGTAGAAACTGATCGCGGTGGTCAAATCACCTACCACGGCCCAGGGCAAATTGTTGTGTACGTGTTGATGGACCTGAAAAGAAAAGGCAAAGGTGTAAAACATCTGGTCAATGCAATGGAACAGGCAGTGATTGATTTACTGGAAAACTACGGCGTAGATGCGAAACGCCGCGACGACGCACCCGGTGTTTATGTTAACGAAGCAAAGATCGCTGCACTGGGCCTAAGGGTAAAGCAAGGTAGCAGCTACCACGGCATTTCATTCAACGTCGATATGGATCTCGATCCATTTTCTCGCATTGACCCCTGCGGCTACCCCGGTTTGGCGACAACTCAGCTGAAAGACCTTGGAATTTCACTGGGTGTTTTTGAAACCGGCTATCGTCTGGTTGACCATCTGGTAACGGCCCTGGGGTACAATGGCGTT
>CAJICK010000066.1_pt1 | contig 36542 bp, 40 predicted proteins | sample 9199621 | NCBI WGS metagenome assembly CAJICK01 (sample SAMEA7708342, study PRJEB35096) | sediment metagenome | biome: marine neritic benthic zone biome [ENVO:01000025]; feature: sediment [ENVO:00002007]; material: shallow marine sediment [ENVO:03000034] sea grass bed [ENVO_01000059] ... | reverse complement strand
GCGCGACGTGATTCTGGATCGTCTGACTACCCGTCGCACCTGCTCCAATTCCGACTGCCAGGCGATTTACAACGTGAAGAGCAATCCGCCGAAAGAGGAGGGCGTTTGTGACAAGTGCGGTAGCCCGGTTGTTCAGCGTGATGATGAAACCGAAGAAGCCATTAGCCATCGTCTCGATACCTACAACGAGAAGACTGCTCCGTTGGTCGACTTCTACAAGAACGAAGGTCTGTTGATGAGCGTAAGCGCCACTTCCAGTGACGCCGTGATTGACGCGATCAAAGAAAAGCTTGGTCAGTAGTTTGTAGAGATACTAAGCTTGCAACAAAAAGCCCGGCAATTAGCCGGGCTTTTTTATGAATCTTAGTGCTCGTGCCCACCCGGTCCATGCACGTGACCGTGGGAGACCTCTTCTTCCGTGGCCTCACGAACTTCCTTGATCGTGACTTCAAAATTGAGGTTCTTGCCTGCCAGCGGGTGATTGGCATCAATCACAACGTGGTCATCGGCCACTTCCTTGATGGTCACCGTGAGATGCTCACCTTCAGGGCCCTGGGCAAAGAACTGCTCACCTACCTTGATCTGGTCCTGGTCTTGAAACATTTCTTTCGGTACTTGTTGCACGCGGCTTTCATCCGGCATGCCATAACCTTCTTCCGGCGAAATCTTTACGGAGAGAGCATCGCCAGTTTTTTTGCCTTCCAGTGCTTTTTCGAGGCCTTCGATAATATTTTTGGCACCATGAAGATAGGTAAGCGGCTCGCCGCCGGCAGACGTATCTATGGTTGAGCCTTCGTCGTCTTTTAATTCGTAGTCAATGGTAACTACAGCGTGTTTGGAGATTTCCATCAATAGCCTCTTGCTAGGGGTAATGTAAAAATAGCCTGCAATTTGCAGTGTGAATTCAGAAAAATACAGGCGGGAACGGGCACACTATAACGGAAATGGACGTTTAGTGCCTCATTTTCCGCTTCAGCGCCCTATTTACGGCACGTCCGGCGGCCATCATCCCGAAAGAAGCAGTGACATAGCTGGCGGAACCGTAACCGTATCGACAGTCGAGATGGACACCGTGCACACCGGGTTTCTGGTGACAAACCGTACCATCTTCCTTCGGGAATACCTTGTGTTGCGTGGAAAATACGCATTCGATACCGAAAGTACGCTTGGGATTCTTGGAAAAACCATGGTCGCCGCGTAAACGCTGACGGACTTTGGCTGCAAGTGCGTCATTGTAGGTTCGACTCAAATCGGCAATCTTGATGTGCCCCGGATCGTTGCAACCGCCCGCACCGCCGGTGGTAATAATCGGGATCTTGTTTCGCTTGCAGTAATAAATGAGTGCGGCCTTGAATTTGATCGAGTCGATAGCGTCGATGACATAATCGAAATCCTGTTCTACCGGCAGATGGTCAAACAGATTGTCGGCCGTAATGAAATCGTCTATAGCGTTGATTTCGCATTCAGGGCTGATTTCCTTTACCCGCTGTACCATGACATTCAGTTTCTTATCGCCCACGGTGCTGGTTAATGCATGGAGCTGGCGATTCACGTTGCTCAATGCAACTTCATCGAAATCAATTAGTGTGAGTTTGCCTACACCGCTCCGTGCCAGGGCTTCAACTGCCCAGGAGCCAACACCGCCCAGGCCGATGACGGCAATATGGAGCTCACGGATGTGTTGATAGGCGTCATTACCGTAGAGTCGCTCAACACTGGCAAAGCGTTCGGCGTCGTCGTGTTTGCTCATGACGCTTAGTTGGTGCCAACGCCAGCGAGATTCAAGACATCAAAGGCATTTCGGGTGGTTTGCTCTGCAACGATTTCGGGATTAATCCCGCGAATCTCTGCCAGAGCCTGCAGGCAAAAGGGTAGATACTCGGGGCTGTTGCGTTCACCCCGGTGTTGACTGACGGTGAGATCAGGCGAATCTGTTTCCAGTACAATGGCCTCAAACGGCAGTTCCCTCGCAAGCCGTCGCAATTTGTTGGAGCGCTCATAAGTGAGCATGCCACCAAAGCCAAGCTTAAATCCCAGGTCGAGGTAATGCCGTGCCTGCTCCATGCTTCCGTTAAAGGCATGGGCGATGCCACCCTTAAGTCGCTTTTTTCGCAAGAAACTCAGCACCCGGTCATGTGCCTTGCGCACATGCAGGATCACCGGCAGCCCGGCCTGCTGGGCCAGGTCCAGTTGCGCTTCTAGGTAAGCCTCCTGTTTTTCCTTGTCCGGATTCTCGATGTAGAAATCCAGACCGATCTCACCCACCGCGACCACCGCAGGATTTTCCAGGTATTGAGCCAGTCGATCCAGATCGATTTGCTGGTGTTGTTCAATATAGACAGGATGTAAACCGAGAGCGGGTACGAGACCGACATTGTGTTCACATAGACTGAGCAGGGCGTCCCAGCCGGCGCGTGTTACTGCCGGCACAATTATATGATTTACACCTAGCTCCCGGCTATGTGCGAGCACTTCTTCTCGATCGACATCAAACGAATTGTCGTCAATGTGGCAGTGAGTATCGACCAGTTCCATGTGGCCATTGTAACCGGAAATCACACTTCCCGAATTGGGGGATCTCAAAATCCTCCGTAGTGGGCGACGTGTTTGGTCTTATTGAAAAAAGTTGTAAATGTCTGGGGGCTCGCCCACAATCTCGATCCTATTTAGGAGTCGGGCGAGATGGCTGATGCATTGCGTGATTTATAAATCCAGCAAAAAGGCAGATACTTATTTATATATTGAGCGGGAGAGCGATTTCAGCCGTGTCCCGTCTTCACTGATGAAGTTGCTTGGTAATGTGGAGCAGGTAATGGCGCTAGAGCTAACCCCAGAACGGCAGCTTGCGCAGGCGGACGCCGACGAAGTGCGCAAACAGCTGCAGAAGGAAGGCTATTATTTGCAGCTACCTCCCAAGGCCTATACCTCGGCATAATCAGACTATGCACAAGACTTTCAACTACTTCTATCTCGGGATTGGCGTTTTGCTGTTGATAGGTGCATTGCTGTGGAAACTGTGGGCGCTGATAGTGCTAGCTGTTCCTGCGATCGCGATGTTCTTTTTCCGTCGACGCAGCCGATAAACGGCTTACCAGCCCTTCGGTGGATCCTTGAGGATGGTGATGATTTTCTTATCGATCTGGATGTAGCCGCCAATCGTTAGATCCTTCAGGATCTTGCTTACCATTTCACGTGACGCGCCAACTCGATTGGCCAGTTCCTGCTGCGTGATTTTCTCTTTGATGACACGTTCATCGCCAGATTCTTCGGCGAGATCCAGCAATAATTTTCTCAGACGCCCATAGACATCCAGTAATGCCAAACTACGTACATTGTCAGTTAGACCACGAATGCGACCGATCAATTGGCGAATGATGCCGACAGCGACTGACGGGTTGTTGTGCAGGTATTTTTCGATGTCCGCCTTCTGAATGATAGAAAACTGGGATGGTTCAACGGTCATTACTGAAGCAGAGCGGGGTCCGCCGTCCAATACCATTTCGCCAAAGTAATCGCCTGGACCCTCGATACCAAGTGTCACTTCCTTACCGTCCTCATCGCTCAAGAAGATTTTCACTCGCCCGGAAAGAATGACGTAGAGTGAATCAGTCTGATCACCTTCATTGACCACGATTGAGTTTGCGGGCAGTGAACGCGTTGTTGCCATGTCGGCAATCGGCTGCAGTTCTTCTGCGGACAGCTCCTCGAAAAGTGGTACGTTGCTTAGGTCGACAGACATAGGTGCGAATTATCTTTTTTGTGGATGGTATCCGGCCTGTTTTGGCCTGTTGGAGTCAGTCTATATAAAAGAAGGTAGCCGCGTCACCTCATACCGGCAACCATAAATAAATAACAGGCAAAAAAAGACCGGGCCCAATCCTTAGGCCCGGCTTCAGGAGGAGAAAAATACGACTTAATTCTTGAGCGCGCGGGCAACTACCTTTGCCTGTACTGAAGCGCTGTTGTGACCTTGCTTGGCAGCCATTTGGTACCAGTGCAGTGCCTGGTTGTTGTCCTGTACGACGCCGATTCCAGACTGGTACATGTAGCCAAGGTGGTACTGAGCTTCCTTGTTACCATTTTTAGCCAGCGGGCGGAAAACCTGCAGGGCTTTGTCATTGTCACCCTTAAGGAAGGCCATGATGCCGCGATCCATCGGATCAGCCATAGCGGCGGTAGAGGCAAAACCCAGGGCGATTGCTAAAATGATTGCTTTAAATTTCATTGCTGTCTCCTTTTGAAGAGAGTGAGTGCAAAATTGATTTCCCGAATGTCTGGAAAGAATCCTAGCAACATGACCTGAAATTAAATGTGGAATAATTCACATAGCTTTTGTCATTATTTCCCAAAAGCATAACTATCTGATTAACAAAGAGAAAAACACGTATTTCTGACAATTTTGGCGCCGGGAATTGCCAAAATTGATGATTTGGGAGCTTGAACCTAAGAGGGGCGGGCGGTTGACCGCAGCTAGTTGCGATCGGTATCGACAATAAGAATCATTTTGCCTCGGGTTTGGCCACTTTCCAGTGCCCGATGGGCATCCGCCGCCTGGGAAAAGGATACTTCTGTAATCGATAGGGGCCGGATTTTTTCCTGATCAATCCATCTCAGTACTTCACTCATGGCCTGTTCAAGTATCTCGGTCTTCTCAAATAAAAAACTCAGATTGAAACCAAGCACGCTTCGGTTTTCTGTGGTGAGGCGCAGGGGGTTAAAGCGCGGTGTCCTGAGATAGGCCCAGGCAAGCTTCAGCCAATTCGGCCGGCCTTTACCACGCGGCAACATGCTGTGGAAACCGTAGATTACCAGCCTGCCGGTTGGGGCCAGGTGTTCGTAACTCTGGCGCAGGGTAGCGACACCGTTGGCGTCGAAGATGGCATCGTAGCCATGGGGCGATAACTCCTTCACGCGTGCCCAGAGATTTTCTTCTGATTTATCAATTACGGCATCCGCTCCCAAGGATTCGGCGGTTTCGACCTTGTGGGATGCGCCGACCACAGCAATAACGCGACATCCGGCCAGTTTGCACAACTGTACCAGGGCGCCACCGACGCCACCCGCTGCCGAATGCACGAGCACCGTCGCCCCGGTATCGGGTCGTGCCTGAACGAATACCGCATACCAGGCTGTAAGAAAAACAGCGGGAAGCCCTGCTGCCGATTCGATCGACAAATTTTCCGGTAACTTGAATACCTGGTTTGCTGCAACAACCAACTGTGAGGCGTAGCCATTAAAGCGTGTTACCGCTAGCACTCTGTCGCCAATTGACCATGCGCTGACGTTTTTGCCGACAGCTGCTACCTGGCCTGCGACCTCGAATCCCGGTGTAATCGGGTAGCCAACATAATATTTCGCCGAAGCATACAAACCCATGCGTGTAACGCAGTCAGCGTAATTTACGCCGATTGCCTGGACGTCGACCAATACCTCATCGTCGGCAGGAGTGAGATTGGCGTGCCGTTCCAGTTGAAGCTGTTCATAGCCGCCGGCTTTGTGGATGACAATTTTGTGCACGAATGTGTCTATTTATATGGTATTGGTCAGATAGTACTATGAGTCACTGGACATATCCGGATTGTCTCGTCGGATTCTCAAGTAGATCGGAACTGAAGGTTTAATGGAAATTACCGCAATAGTTTTCACCGTTCTCGCGAGCTATTTCGCTGGTTGCATTTGTTTTGGCTACTATCTCGTGCGATTTCGCACCGGTAAGGATGTGCGTGAAACCGGTAGTGGCAATCCTGGTGCTCGCAACGTTGGTCGATTTATCGGCCCAATGGGATTCTTCCTCACTTTGCTGGGTGATGCCGGCAAAGGCGCCGCTGCCGTCTGGCTAGCCCTGTATCTGGATCTATCCACTGTGTGGGTAATGATCGCCACAGTGGCAGTCATTGCCGGACATTTGTGGCCGATCCAATTACAGTTTCGTGGCGGCAAGGGTTTTGCAACCGCCATCGGAGCGTTCCTGGTTTTCGACTACCAGCTGGCGTTTATGATTGCTGGCGTGGCTGGCCTCGCCATGGTGATTTTACGTCGCACGACATTGGGTGGCCTCGCAGCGATGATGGCGGCACCGATCGTGGCCTTTTTTGCCGGCTATCAAATGGTCGTAATTATTGGTGCGACCGCTGTCTCCGCGCTAGTACTATTTGGCCATCGCAGCAATATACGAGAAGCATTTGGCGGTGAATCAATCATAAAATATCCGGATGAACCCTCCGAACAAGATCCAGAAGATGAGGTAAATGAATGAGTGTTACCACCAGTCAACCTGTTAGTGACAAGTCCGTTGTACTGCTTACGCTGATTGGTGTGTTGGCCATTAGCCTTTTTGTTCAACACGAATTCAGTATTCAAAAATCGATTTTATTTTTAGTTGGCATTGGTTTTGGCATCACATTGTTTCACGCGGCATTTGGTTTTGCCGGATCCTGGCGCAAGTTTATTCGCACTCGTCGAGGCGCAGCGGCTCGTGCCCAGGTATTTTTACTGGTGGCAACATCAGTTCTTTTTTTCCCGCTTATCGGAAAGGTATTTCCCGGGATAAACGTAGTTGGAGCAATCGGCCCCTTTGGAGTGTCGGTGCTAGTCGGTGCGTTTTTGTTCGGAATTGGAATGCAGCTTGGCGGCGGTTGCGGCTCCGGTACATTGTTTACCGTTGGTGGTGGTAACACCAAGATGCTAGTCACGCTGGCGTTCTTTATTGTTGGCGCGACTGTTGGTTCGGTGCACCTGCCCTGGTGGCTGGAGCTACCCAGTCAGGGAAAAATCTCTCTGATCCAGCAAATGGGTTGGATGCCTGCTTTATTGCTGCAACTGGTGGTGCTTGCAGGTCTTTATTACCTGATCAAGTTTATTGAGAAGAAGCGTCATGGTGATGTGCAGACACTCGATTCACACGAGCCACAGCCACCGTTTCTAGATCGCCTTGTTTTTGGGCCATGGCCAATCTGGTGGGGGGTTATTGGTCTGGTGTTATTCAACGTTGCGACCATGTTGGTAGCCGGGCATCCCTGGTCAATTACCTTTGCGTTCGGTCTCTGGGGCGCAAAAATCTGGTCCGCTCTCGGCGGAGATATCAGCATGTGGGCCTATTGGGATAGTGGTTATCCTGCACGCGCCCTGGCAAATAGTGTGCTCGCCGATACAACTTCTTTGATGGATTTCGGTCTGATTCTTGGTGCAATACTGGCCGCCGCTCTGGCGGGTAAGTTTGCGCCCGACAGAAAAATAAAATCCGCTGAGGTGATCACTGCCGTTATTGGTGGTTTGCTTTTAGGATATGGCGCACGCCTGGCGTTCGGCTGTAATATTGGCGCCTTGCTGGCCGGCATTTCCTCCGGCAGTTTGCATGGCTGGCTTTGGCTGGTAGCCGCATTCGTTGGCAATATCGCCGGCGTGTATCTCCGTATCGCATTTAAACTTGACTTACCGGTAGGAAAATCATCATGAAATACCGCAGCAAAATTATTATGGGTTCGGCCATTGGCCTGGCAACGATTGCGGTGGCTATTGATCACACCAAACACCACGTTCCAGAACCATCACGTTCCGATATCGAGATCATTGGCGAAGAAGACGCTGGTGGCAGTGGCAGCCCATGCTCCCTCGACGCTGCACCGTGTTCGATGGAAAGTCCGTGTTCCATGTAACGGGCGCCGAGCAAGCGACGATATAAGCTGGCATGACGGAAGTGGGTAGCCCCGGACCTGCACTTGCGCTTTACAACTGCGTGCTGGAACTGGGCGAACAAAATTCTAATCCGGTACTTCAGGTTCTGGCTGGCGAGACACCTGTCAGTAAACACAAGTACCCACCGGGCGATCATCTTGAATTTGGTACTGAAGGCTGGCGGGCTTTTTATCATAGCCACACATCGCCCGAACAAACCGTCGATGAGCATGGGCACTTCCATTTGTTCGCTCCTGTAGTCGATTCCGTCGGCAAGAAATCCTGGACCCATGTTGTGGCGCTATCTATGGATGGCGAGGGTCAGCCTCTACGCTGGTTTACTGTCAATCGCTGGGTAACGGATGGAATCTGGCTTGGTGCCGGTGAGCTATTACAGATATTGCGGGCTCAGCAGGAAAAGCCCTCACAATCGTTATTGGCAAGATGGTTGACGGCAATGGTGGCCTTATATAAACCAGAAATCGAAATGGTGTTGTTTGAGCGTGACCGGCAGTTGACCCGTATCAATGATTCTCCGTCAGGAGCTGATATTTTGGAAAACAGAGAAATATACCTGTTAGCCGAAAAACCAATTGATTTACTCGCGACCCTGCAATCAAAACTGGTTAATACTGCCGGGACTGATTAGACATTGTTGTTTGATGATTACCAGAGGAGAAAACCTATGAGGCTCGTTAAAATCTCGTTACTGTCGCTAGTGCTGGCGTTGTCCTGGAGTGCCGTGCATGCAGCAAAAGTACCAGGTCCTTTGGTTGAGACACGTTGGCTTGCCAAAAATGCAAATAAAGTCGTCATGCTTTCTGTGCGTAAAGACGTAAAGAGCTTTACTGCCAAACCCAAATACCAGCGCGACAAGAAAACGGGAAAACTGAAGTTTGCCGCAGTGGGTGGTCATATTCCCGGCGCCATTTTGGTTAATTACAAGGAGGTGCGTGTAAAGCGTAAGGTAGATGGCAAAAATGTAACCCGACTGATACCCGAGAAAGCGAAATTTGAATCGCTAATGCAGAGCTGGGGTGTAAACAAGGATAGCGCCATCGTGGTGGTTAGTAAGGGTGAAAACCATGGCGATATGACCAACGCTACCCGTCTGTACTGGCAGATTAAATATTTCGGTCACGACAATGTTGCCGTTTTGAATGGCGGTACTGCCCAATGGATCGTCGACCGACGGACAGTTAGCCGCGCGCAGAGCAAGCCTACAAAAGGCAACTGGATGGCCACGACCGAGCGTAAGAATATTCTTGCTACGAGCGACGATGTGGCCAAGGCGATGGAAAAGGGTGTGCAACTGGTCGATACTCGCGCCTTCGTTCAATATATTGGTACCTATAACAAGTCCTACGTATATGCCAAGGGCCATATACCCGGTGCAAAGTTTTTTCCGGTAGATCTCGTTACCTCTGTGAAGATGCCAGCCAGGTTCACCAGTGTTAGTGATTTCAAGAAGCTGGCAAAAGCACTAGAAGTTAAAACCGGCTCTGAGACAATTACCTACTGCAATAGCGGCCATCTCGCGACCGGTGCCTGGTTCCTGATGAGCGAAGTTATGGGTACCAAGAATGTCAAGATGTATGATGGGTCGATGCATCAGTGGACGCTGGAGAAGCGTCCGGTAACTTCCATGAAGATGGAGTAACAGCCTGAGTTATCTAACGACCTGATACTCGAAATAATAAAGCATGGCCCGTTGTTGGTATTGACCCTCAGCGGGCTTCTTATTTTGGATTCAAGAAAATTTAGCTCGATGCGGCGAAACGAAGCACGAGCTGTGATTAAATAGAGCAAATAGTAGGGCTGGCCGATGATCCGTATTCCATACGATCCCGCTACAAATGTCGTCGATGAGCACTTCGCGGTGGTTTATGCACCAAGACGAGGTCGGGATCGTTTTTCAGAGGGAGCGGTCGAGCTGAAAGAAAGTGCGGAGCAAGCACGAAAAGATTCAGACGACGGAAACAAGCGTTTTGCCGCGATCGTAGCGGGGCCATCCCGTTCATCAGAAGGGCTTCGTCTCTATTATTTAGTAGAATGGCTCGATTAGGAGCTCATAGACAATAAAGTAAAGAAACCAGGAGTTAGTAGATATGCCTGAAGATATCCCCAAGACGGTAATGATCCTTATATGGTTGTTGATTGGTGTCATTGTGTTCGGCTATTTGATAATGACCTATCCAACACTGTACGGATTTGTTTTTGCTGCCGTCTATTATGCTGTGCCGGTTTTTTTCTACACAAGATTTAAGAAGGACACAGAAGAATAAGCCGAGCGGCCTTGATCCTCTGGATTAAATGAACGCCACATCAGAACCAGAGATTAGTTTGATGGAGGAGATGATCGCATTTCGCGAGAGTCTCAAATCGGTAATTCTGGCCACAGTCAATACTGACGGCGAGCTGGAATCAAGTTACGCCCCGTACGTGGTTAATGAGAACAATGAATATTTTGTTTTTGTCAGCGCACTTGCCAGGCACACACCTAACCTGATCAAGCAACGTCAAGCCAGCTTGATGTTCATTGAAGACGAGTCGAAGGTCGCTAATATTTTTGCCAGGCGACGACTGACTTATCAATGTAGTGCCGAACCAGTAAATAGGGATAGCGACAAATGGTCGAAAGCCATGGTGATTTTTTTCGACCGATTCGGGAAATTTGTCGACACGCTAATTACTTTGCCGGACTTTCAGCTGTTTCGATTTGTACCGCTTGAAGGTAACTATGTCACGGGGTTCGGCAAGGCCTACACGCTAAGCGGTAATTCCCTCAATTTGATTTCTCAAGTACGCCCCGGAATCAACAATCAGAGTGAGACGGAATGATAGACGGATCCTCTTCGTTAACTATTGGCCTCACTTTCATTGTTTATATCTGCGGCATGCTTGCCATTGGCTGGGTCGCCTATCAGCGGACCGGTAACCTGGCGGATTATATTTTAGGCGGTCGCAAGTTAGGAAGCTGGGTGACCGCTCTTAGCGCTGGCGCATCAGACATGAGTGGATGGTTGTTGCTGGGTTTGCCCGGCTACGCATACGCCGCAGGATTTGAAGCGGGTTGGATAGCGCTGGGATTGTTGGTTGGCACCTACTTCAACTGGCGGATCATGGCCAAGCGTTTGCGTTGTTATACGGAGGTGGCCGCGAATAGTCTGACTATTCCGGATTTCCTGGAGCAACGCTTTCGTGATTCACGGCACCTACTGCGTGTTATCGCCGCGTTTTTTATTTTACTGTTCTTTCTTTTTTATACGAGCTCGGGCTTGGTGGCGGGTGCCAAGTTGTTTAACGCTGTTTTCAATTGGCCATATCAATGGGCCATTGTTGCCGGTGCCACTGCCATTCTTGTCTATACGTTCATCGGCGGTTTTCTTGCGGTGTCCTGGACGGACCTGTTTCAGGGGCTATTGATGGCTTTGGCGCTAGTTGTTGTACCTGTCGTTGCCACGATAAGTGTGGGAGGTTGGGGTGCTTCAATGAATGCACTTGAGTCGACGAACCCCGCATTAGTCAACGCCTTAACCTCAAAACTTGGAGAACCGTTGGGACTTCTCGGAATCGTTTCCTTGCTTGGCTGGGGTTTAGGTTATTTCGGACAACCACACATCCTTGCGCGCTTTAAAGCGATTCACAGTACCCCTGCATTGGATAAAGCACGGCGTATCGCCGTCGCATGGGTAACGTTATCTATGCTCGGCGCTCTGGCCGTTGGTATTGTTGGCGTCGCTTTTCTAAAAGAGCCACTTAGTGGCGCAGATACTGAAAAGGTGTTCATTATTATGGTGAATACCTTGTTTCATCCTCTTGTTGCCGGTGTGCTACTAGCGGCCATTCTTGCAGCCATAATGAGTACCGCCGATTCACAATTGCTGGTGTCCGCATCTGTGCTTACGGAAGATTTTTACAAGGCAATGTATCGTAGGCAGGCCAGTCAACAAGAATTGATTTGGGTTGGGCGTATGGCGGTTTTATTGATCGCATTGATCGCTGCTGTACTTGCCTGGGACCCCGGCAGAAAGGTGCTGGATCTGGTCGCCTATGCCTGGGCCGGCTTTGGATCGGCCTTTGGTCCAACGCTTTTATTCGCGCTTTTTTGGTCGCGCATGACGCGGAACGGCGCGCTGGCAGGCATGATTGTGGGTGGATTGACGGTCGTGATCTGGAAGCAATTATCAGGCGGCATATTCGATTTGTATGAAATAGTGCCCGGGTTTATGCTGTCCTGTCTGGCGATAGTAATCGTCAGTCTATTGGATAGACCGCCAGCGATCGAGATTGTTGACGAATTTAAAGCAGTCGACAAAAAATTGCGGGAAACGAGTGTTAAGTAGAAAGATGAAAATTATCTTACGCCATATATTTGTAATTGTTGCCTCGTTATCGACAGCGTCGGTATTAGCGGCAGAAGTGATTGTCTATAAAAGCCAAACCTGCGGTTGCTGTAAGAAGTGGGTACAGCACATGCGCAGCAATGGCTTTACTGTCAAAGCTCACAACGTGAAGAGCCTTGTCCCCTATAAAATAAAGTATGGTGTAACGCGGCAACTTGCTTCCTGTCATACCGCAGTGGTTGATGGCTACACTATTGAAGGCCATGTGCCCGCTGCTGATGTCAAAAGATTATTAAAAGAAAAACCAAAAGTGATCGGATTGGCAGTACCGGGAATGCCTATGGGCTCACCGGGCATGGAAGGTCACCGTAAAGATAACTACGTCGTGGTTTCATTTGATGCCGCTGGCAACACCGGGGTCTACGCAAGGCATTAAGAAACTTTCGCGCCAGCATCAGGGGGGTGTATGGCTGCAATTCGCTATTTAAACGGTCGTCGAATTCATCGTGCCTTGCAGGCCGGTATCGCACGCGTGGTTGCCCGACGCGAATACATCAATCGGATTAATGTGTTTCCGGTGCCGGATGGTGATACCGGTACCAACATGGCGTTTACGCTGGTCTCGATACTGCAACAAACGCGCGATCGCGCTGAGAAAAATATAAGTCTAATGATGAACCGCGTCGCCGATGCTGCCATCGACGGGTCACGCGGCAATTCCGGTGCAATCCTGGCGCAGTTTCTCCAAGGCCTCCATGAAGGCTGCCGTGAACGTCGAACGCTGACCGCCAAGCGTTTTTGTGCAGCCATCGAACGTGGTGCGAGTGCAGCTCGCGAAGCCATCGCTGAGCCACGGGAAGGCACCATTCTTTCTGTCATTCACGATTTCTCTGAAGAAATGAATCGCCAGGTTCGTGATGGTACCGACGATATCGTTGAGTTATTGAGGAACGGGCTGCAACAAACACGAGAATCATTGGCTCGCACAACCAGTCAGCTGGAAGTGTTACAACAAGCCGGGGTAGTGGACGCCGGTGCCCAGGGCTTTGTCGATCTGCTCGAGGGTGTTTATGAGTTTGTCCAGAAAGGCTCAATCAGAGAAGTGCCGCAACCAGCAACGGAAGCAATTGAGGATGAAGAGGGTGCCGCCGGACAAGAAATCGACCTGACTCACCGCTTTTGTACCGAGTGCATTATTACTGGTGAAAACATTGATCGACTGGCCTTACGCCAGCAACTGGCCGAGATAGGCAGCAGTCTGGTTATCGCTGGTACCCAGAAAAAGGCACGCGTACATGTGCATGTGAATAACCCGGAAGATGCCTATCGCATTTGTGCCGAGTTCGGCAAGGTCAGTAGCCAGAAGGCAGACGACATGCACGCCCAGCAACAAGCCGCACACAGCCAACGTAGTGAGGTGGCAATAATAACCGACTCCGGTGCTGATATTCCCGATACGGAGCTCGAGCGATTGAACATTCATATCGTACCGGTTCGAGTAAATTTTGGTGATCGCGATTATCTGGACAAGGTGTCTCTAAGTAGCGAAGAGTTTTACCAGAAGATGCGTGAAGGCAAGGCGGTACCAAAGACCTCGCAGCCGCCAGTAGGTGATTTTCGTCGCCAGTTCCAGTTCTTGTCATCGCACCATGAGCACGTGCTCTCGATCAATTTATCGGACAAGATGAGTGGTACACATCGCGCGGCGCAAACAGCCAATAACAGTGTAGACAGTGGCATTGACATCTATGACTCGCACAATGTTTCTGCTGGTCAGGGTTTGTTAGTTATCTACGCCGCCGAACTGGCTCAGGCAGGTTATCCGGTGAGTGAGATTCGAAGTCGACTTGACGAGATCGTAGACAATACCAAGACATACGCCATTATTCCGGACCTGTCTTTTGGTGTGCGTGGTGGCCGAATACCACTTAGCAAGAAACGCGTTGCCGATTGGTTGCGCCTGACACCGGTCATTGCCAATAGCAGTGATGGTCATGTGGTGAGTAAAAGCGTGTTATTCGGAAGAACAAAACTGGTGCCACGATTTGCTAAATATCTTGAGAAACGCGCAAAGCAAAACGATCGATGGCGTGTCATTGTCGGTCACTGGGATAACCTGAGCGATGCAGAGGCTCTGGCCTACGAATTGCGAGAACGCATTCCCGGTGTGGATTCGTTGCATATTATGGATGGCGGTGTTGCCGTAGGCGCCCACGCCGGTTTGGGTGCGCTGGTGGTTGGGTTGCAGCCATGGCAAGAGATCACCCCATACGAGGAACAAAACTGAATGCTGTCCTTAATAGTCTCGATACTGCTCAGCTACCTGCTTGGTTCGATATCGGGCAGCTTGCTGGTGGGTCGCCTTAAGGGAATAGATATTCGCAAGCAGGGTAGCGGTAATGCTGGCGGTACCAACGCCTTTCGTACCCAGGGAGCCGCATTTGCTTTGGTCGTTGTTCTGATTGATGTCGGCAAGGGTGTTCTGGCTACCCTCGCTGTTCCCGGTATCGTGATCGGTTGGCTGGGATCATCGTCAGTAGCCAATGATCTCGTGTTTTCACTTGCTTGCGGATTCGCCGCCGTTGTCGGGCATGTGTATCCGCTCTATCATCAGTTCCGCGGTGGCAAAGGCGCCGGCACGTTTGTTGGAGTGTTGTTAGCAACCGAACCGGTTTTCATCTTGCCGGTCGTCGGGATTTGGATCCTGATATTGGTGCTGACAGGTTATGTTGGTCTGTCGACCATGTTGGCGGCTGTGGCATTTATACCTACGGTGGCCCTGTTAAGTGCACCGGAGGTGCAGTCAGTGTGGCTCTGGTTTTCGGTTATTAGCGCAGGATTTATTGTTTTTACCCATCGAAGCAATATACAGCGCCTGAAGCAGGGCACTGAACACTGCTTCGAAAAAGCCAGACTACTTCGCCGCGGTAGCTAGTTAGCTTCCAGGTTTCCCAGATTCAGGGAAAAGCCATTGAGCCTGCGGTATTGCAGGCGTAAGATTGCGCGCCCGATTCAGCTATTTGGCCGCTTTCTCAGTATGAGCAAGATACCCGAGTTGTTGGCACCAGCCGGCACCCTTCAGAAACTTCGTTATGCAATTGCCTATGGCGCGGATGCGGTTTACGCCGGTATGCCACGTTACAGTCTGCGCGTACGCGAAAACGAATTTTCCAGGCTGGAGCATTTGCAACAGGGCATAGATGCGGTGCACGAGGCCGGTAAGAATTTTTACCTCGCCACCAATCTATTACCGCATAATCGCAAGCTCAAAACCTTCGTCGATGACATGGCGCCTATTATGGCGATGAAGCCGGATGCGCTAATCATGGCGGATCCGGGATTGATTATGTGGGTGCGCGAACGCTGGCCCGAGATTCCGGTACATCTGTCGGTGCAGGCCAATACCGTGAACTATGCCAGTGTGCAGTTCTGGCAATCGGTCGGTATCAAACGGGTCATTCTTTCAAGAGAGCTATCGCTTGAAGAAATTGAAGAGATTCGCCAACGTTGCCCGGATATGGAGATTGAAGTATTTGTCCACGGTGCCCTGTGCATTGCCTACTCCGGCCGCTGCCTATTATCCGGATATTTCAATCATCGTGATGCAAATCAGGGGACTTGTACTAACTCCTGTCGATGGCAATACGATGTACACAAGGCGGAAACCGATGTTACCGGTGACATCGTTATGCCACCGGAATCCCAGACCGGTGATGGATCGCGCCATAACATGGCATCGCAAAGCTATCTGTTGGAAGAGCACGAGAGACCTGGTGATTTCTTACCGATCGAAGAAGATGAGAATGGCACTTACATTATGAATTCGCGCGACCTGCGCGCGGTCGAGCATGTTGAGAAACTGGTTCAGATAGGAGTGGATAGCCTCAAGATTGAAGGCCGTACAAAATCCTACTACTACGTCGCACGTGCTGCACAAGTTTATCGCCAAGCCATTGATGATGCAGGGGCCGGCCGCTCATTTGATGCCAGCCTGTTGGGCAAGCTCGAGCATTTGGCCAACCGTGGTTATACCGATGGCTTTCTCAAACGGCACCCTAGTCAGGAGTACCAGAATTATCTGGAGCAACAATCGTTAAGTAATCGCAGTCGCTTTGTTGGAGAATTTGCCAACTACGATGACGAAACCGGTATGGCTGAAATCGAGGTGAAGAACAAGTTCGCTGTCGGCGATAAGCTGGAGCTTGTGTTACCCGACGGTAATCGGGATTTTGTACTGGAAGGCATGGAAGATATGCATGGCCATTCGATGGATGAGGTGCCCGGTGGCGGTTATCGGGTGCGCATACCGCTCGATCGAGAGGATTATGCGATGGGTTTATTGGCCCGCTACGTCTAACCGCGTATTACCAAACAGCGAATTCTGTAGGGTCATTGTCCAAGCGCCAGAATTACCGTGGCAGCTGTGATAAGGTGCACACCCCGTTTCCAGACAACGGCCCCGTTTTTCCTTCAAATGAGCCATCAAAAAGTAAATATCGATAACCTCTCGCATGACGAACGCGTGCAGCTATCCCAGTTGATTATGGATGTTCTGGATAACTGGCAGGTGTCGGCCGCCGATCAAATATCGCTTCTTGGCCTGCCTGAACAAACGCGTCCACGTGCGCTAAAACGGTACCATGAAGGAACACCGTTGCCCGAGGATCCGGTGATATGGGAGAGAATTTCCCAATTAAGTGGTATCGCAGATGCATTACGTACTTCCTACCCGCGTAATCTTCGCATGGCAGGCGTCTGGTTAAGTCGATCCAATAGCCGTTTCGGTGATCGCACACCGCTCGCCGCCATGCTGGAAGATGGTCTGATCGGGATAAACGCGGTCCACATGCACCTGGATTGTTCCTACGACTGGCATATTGATGAACAGGTTGCCGCCGCTCGGCGCAAACTTGACCAAGAATAATTCCCCATCTTTTTCGACATTTCCCTGAACAGCATCCCCGTGTAAGCTAGTTTTCCCGCTAAGCCACCGATGTGGCTTGCTCGTTTTTATGCGACTACCGAAGGAGGGAAGATGAAGAATATTACTTTTGTTTTGTTCGCGATGCTTTCCATGATTTCAATGGCGACACATGGCGCTATTGTTGGAGAAGAAGTGCGTTACAAAATCGGTGGAAACGAATTCAAGGGGTATCTCGCGTATAACGATAGTTCAAAAAAGAAACGTCCCGGCGTTCTGGTCGTACACGAGTGGTGGGGCCACAATGAATATGTGCGTAAGCGCGCCCGCATGCTGGCCAAGCTGGGCTATACCGCACTGGCGTTAGACATGTATGGAGATGGTAAACAGGCAAATCACCCCAAAGAGGCGGGCCAGTTTGCAGGTGCTATTCGACGTGATCTTCCCTTGGTAAAAATCCGCTTTATGGCCGCTCAAAATCTGCTGAGCAAACACAAGACCACCAATCCGGATCAGATCTCTGCCATTGGCTACAGTTTTGGTGGCGCCATTGTGCTCGAGATGGCACGCATGGGAGTCGATCTGGACGGTGTCGTCAGTTTTTATGGGAGGCTAAACACCCGGAATCCGGCAACAACGGGTATGGTCAGGCCAAAAGTGCTGGTGTTGAACGGGGCCGCCGATCCATTCGTAAAAGCGGAAGAAATTGCTGCGTTCAAACAGGAGATGCGAAGCGCCGGTGTGGATTATCGCTTTGTTGATTATCCCGGTGTGAAACATTCATTTACCAATCCGATAGCTACGGAAACGGGAAAGAAGTTTGGTCTTCCGCTCGTATATAACAAAAAAGCAGACAAGAAATCCTGGAAGGAAATGAAGAAGTTCCTGAAGCGCACGTTCAGGAAATAGCTAAAACATTAAGTTCGAAAAAAAATAATTAATAAGTCAGGCTTGGAGATTAATCAGGCCGGCAGCAGGGAGGAGAGCAAGAATGAAGTCGGTAGTTATTGTCGGCGCCGGTTTGGCAGGTATGGTCGCCGCACGTGCGTTACGAAAAGCAGGTTTTACCGTTACCATCCTGGAAGCAAGCGACAGTGCCGGGGGTAAGGCCGGATCGAAAGAGAAAAACGGCAGGCTTCGTGAACACGGGTACCATATTTTCCCCGCGTGGTATTTAAATGTTCGAGATCTTCTGAAAGAGCTCAACGTCGAGCTTTTCGATTTTGACAAGTTTTATTATTTGAAGAAAAAGCCGGATACGGGTGAAAACAGCCCGGTCTTCGAGCGTTTTCTTGTAATGCGCAGCTTCAATTCCCTGTCTGCAATCATCCACAACATTTTCAGTGGGCTCGCACCGTGGCCGGAAGTTTTCCTGCAAGCCTATTTCGTTGTCGATGCGTTGGCAGAACGCATGTCGCGCAGATATTTTATGGACCGAATTTCTCGCACAGGTCTTTTACGGAGCCGCTGGTATGCCAGTGATGACATTGCAAAACTTGAAGGAGAGAGTACGTTAAAAGCAAGTGCGGTACCGGCATATGAAATGTCTGCAATGACTGCAAAGCTTGTGACCGGTTACTGGCTAAAAAATCGGGAGCCGTTCCTGTCGATTCTGACCGATGATATGCAGAAGGCGTTTATCGAGCCTTTGCTAGAGGAAATCGACGAGGTCGATATTAAATATAACCAGAAGGTAGTATCGATCGATACAGATGGGGATCGAATTGCATCCGTTACTACTAAAGATGGATCGAGATTCACCGGCCAATACTTTCTCATTACCACGCCTCTGGAAGTTACCCGCAAGCTGATGCAAAAAGAGCTGATCGAGCTCAATCCCGATCTGGGTAACTTTGAACATCTTGAAGCTGCGCCGATGACGGCGATACATATTTCACTTAACAAAAAAATGAAAGGCTTGCCGCCCGAGCACATTTTTTTCAAAGGTGGACGTTACGGTCTATCGGTCATCGATCAAAGCCATCATTGGCCTAATCTGAAAAACAGCGAGCTGTCTTTCATTTCATCCAACTTCATCCCGCTTCGGGGTCTGGATGACGATGCGCAGTTTGAAATACTGTTTGAGGAGATTCAGCAGTATCTGGACATCGAGAAAAGCGATATTGACGAATATATATTCCAATCAAATCTTGATGTACCGCTATTCATTAATACGGTAGGAGCATGGCCAAATCGTCCTGAGGCCACGTCATCGGGTATATCCAATCTCTACTTTGCCGGCGATTGGGTGCGAAATCGAATTGACCTGGCCTGCATGGAGGGCGCAGTCTCGTCATCTATGAACGCGGCCCGCGCGATTGATCTGGCCGCAAATGAGAGTAGCGAGTTACCGGAGGCCAGGGTACCGCGCAGGCACCATACGATCACCATGATGCTGGCGAAAGCTTTTCTGTTTCCGTTCGCACTTCTCGTATGGATATTGGCCAGATTGGGAGTGGGATAGATGTCGGAAGAATCAGGCCTGGATATTGAATATTTCCGTCAACGCCTGAAAGAGGCGCGCGCAGAAATTCTCGATGCCAATGCCAAGGGAGGCGAGGGTACTCAGGCGGTTGAACTTGATCAAACTCGAGTAGGCCGTGTATCTCGTATTGATGCCATGCAAGCACAGGCGATGTCAGTAGCAGCTCAATGCCGTCGCCAGCAAGAGCTCGACAGAATTGATGCCGCGCTAAAACTTATGGAGGAAGGGGAATACGGATATTGTCTTGAATGCGGAGAGAAAATTGACGCAGCCCGACTGGAGATCGATCCGGCGGCAACTCACTGTGTGCAGTGCGCATCAAAAATCGAGTAATCAGGCCAAATGCTGGAGAACTCAGTGGCTCAATTGCGGTCGAAATTGAGGAGATAAATGGCGGCCCAGTGACTGTGGCCATTGAAGGAGATGGAGTAAATGAAAAAAAGACTAACGATTCCTTTGTCGGCCCTGTTCGCACTGTTTCTTGTGTCGGTTGCTGGAGCTGCAAACACACTGATTGAGTTTGACGGCAGTAAAGAGTCGCTTAAGCCTTATACCGGAAAAGGAAAATGGGTAATTGCCATGATCTGGGCCCATGATTGCCATGTGTGTGGGGAAGAGGCGCCGAAATATGTCGAATTTCACGGCAAGCATAAAGATAAAGATGCTGTTGTGCTGGGTATCAGTCTCGACGGCCAGGAACGTCTTAAAAAAGCCCAAAAATTTGTTAATCGGCACAAGATTAACTACACAAACCTGATTGGTGAGCCTTTAAAAGTGACCGGGCTATATGAGCAGATGACGGGCAGACGCTGGTTAGGCACCCCTACATTTATGATATTTCACCCGTCCGGCAAGCTTGTTGCCGAACAGGCGGGCAATGCGCCGCCCGAACTGATCGAGCAATTTATTAACGATTATAAAGAATAAGCTTCCAACCAATTGTCAGCACTTTATTGAGAAAAGTCCTGTTTCCTTAAAGATTCATCGCATTCTGGCTTGCGGTCGCATTGGTCATGGGCGATATTTTAATTTTGACGTTTTTAAAGGGAGATCAAAATGCCGAAGTACGTAAAAGCCCTGATGCTGGTATTCGGGGTAATGGCGAGCCTGCTGTTTAATCAGACTATCTCAGCGGCCGACTGGGATATTAGCCGCAGCCATCGAGCCGCAATCAAAGAATTGCTACAGGAAATGGGCACCTATGACATTATCTCGAAGTCGGTGGAGCGCGGATTGATAAAGGTTGCCAAAGACGATGCCAAGAAGGCCGCCCGGATGAAGAAAATTGCCGGCACGCTGGATCAGGACAAGCTCGATGCTACGCTAATTCCACTATATGCGTTCTACTACAGCAAGAAAGATGCAAAAGGCATTACCAGATTCTTCCAAAGTAGCGCCGGCAAACTTGCCATCAATAGCGCGCGGGAAAAGATTGAGAATGGTAAAAAAACCAAGGTCAAGCTGACTCCGGATCAAGAGCTGGAGGTGCGCAAGTTCTTTAATTCTGAAGCCGGACGTACATTCAAGCGGAACCGAAAATTCATCAAGCAGGAGCTGAAATACCGCGTCGGTATTATGACTACTCGCCTGATGTATGAGTACATCTACCCGCGCTAATTATCGGGTTACAGCGCATCGCGAATTGAATAAAATCTGCCCACTAACCGTGGGCGGATACATTTCACCACCTGGCTGAAACTTGATAGCCAGGACAGAAATATCCTTCGAACCTTAAATCTACGTTCGTAATTCGCAATGTCACTATCCTCAGCCCTCTATATCGTTGGCCACAGCAATCGGACTCTGGATGAGTTGATGGAGTTGCTGAAAACATACGGCGTTGAGATTCTGGTCGACGTCAGAGCCAAACCGGTTTCCGAGCAGTTTCCACTTGACGAGCACGATCATTTTACCCACCAACTCGATGACCGTCTTCGTCGTGATGCTGTCGAGCCGATCTACGACAGGAAGCTCCAAAACAAGGCGCTGCATTAGATTATGTTTATGCGAAGCGACAAAATGAATATGGTTTCGGCAGCTGATGCCTTGCCGGGTAGAAGCGAAGCTATGCCGGTACCAGATCGGCATTTTGTGAATGGTCAAGCCATGTTGCCGCCGTACCCGGCAGGTATGGAGACAGTGCTTGTCGGCATGGGTTGTTTCTGGGGTGCGGAACGTTGTTATTGGCAGTTACCAGGGGTGTATGTAACCGCTGTCGGCTATGCGGGTGGCTATACCCCAAACCCCACTTATGATGAGGTATGTACCGGGCTGACTGGCCACAATGAAGTGGTGCAGGTGGTATACGATCCCGCCGTCGTTTCCTTTGAGCAAATACTAAAAACATTCTGGGAGTCACATAACCCAACACAAGGCATGCGCCAAGGGAATGACGTTGGCACCCAATATCGCTCCGGAATCTATGTAGAAAATGAACAGCTGCGGCAAGCTGTGATGAATTCGAAAGAGCAATATCAAGTCGTGCTAAGCGAGGCGGGATATCCTGCAATCACCACCGAGATTCTGGATGTGCCGGACTTTTATTTCGCTGAGGATTATCACCAGCAGTATCTAGCAAAGAATCCGAACGGATATTGTGGCCTCGGTGGGACCGGCATTGAGTATTCAGGCTTGGCTGGTTAACTAAGCTTCTTGCAGAATCCGTCGCCAGGCGATTAGCCATTGCCCAAAAGTGTCACTTGGTCTATTTTTCGATATACCTCGCCTAAAGGACAGGCTGGGGAGACTGGTCCTTTATAGCTATTTATCCAACTGATTCGTAAAGAGAAATAATCTCTTAGATCAGACATCCGGATAATCCCGACGATTGGTGCATTTTTTGCACGAATTGGGGATTAAGCCACACTTTGGTTACAGGAAAAGTAGTGAAAAAGCGGTTAGACGTAAGGGATTTGAAGCTTGGCATGTATGTGTCTGCGCTGGACCGCCCCTGGCTTGAGACACCGTTCATATTTCAGGGATTTCTGGTCGAGACCGAAGACCAGCTCGGGCTCCTGCACCAGTATTGTAAGCATGTTTATATCGATACCTCTCTTGGCGAGGAAATAAAACCCGAAAAATCCGGGGCTACGTTTACATCTACAAGTTCTACTCCAGTTCCCGAGAATGACCAGGGGCGTAAGCGCCTGGAGTTTGAAATGTTGCGTGCCCAGGCAAAGCCGCTGGCGCAGACGCAGATCTATACAGACCAGACCGACCTTGAAGAAGAAATCGATCAGGTAAAAGAGGTGTATGAAGATGCATTTCACCTGATGCAGTCTGTTTTTGAAGACGCGCAGAAGAAACGTAATATTGATACAGCGGGAATAACCATATCCGTGGGGCGTCTTGCCAACAGCATAATCCGTAATCCAGATGCGTTGATGCTGTTTTCTCAAATCAAGGACAAGGATGAATACACAGCGCAACACAGTCTGCGTGTTTGTGTTCTAGCGCTTACGCTGGGCCGCCAATTGGGGATGGAGCTTGGCGCGATCAAGGCCTTGGGAATTGGATCCTTACTACATGACATTGGCAAGGTACGTATCCCTGACGAGATTTTAAATAAACCGGAAGCCTTGACCAAGCCGGAAACAGAATTAATGAAGTTGCATGTACCGTATGGACTACAGGTCCTCAGGGAACAGGCACCGGGATTGCCCACAGTGGCGCTGGATGTTGTGGGATGGCATCACGAACGTTATGACGGCAGTGGCTACATGAGTGGCGCAAAAGGAAACGAAGTCAGTGAGTTTGGTCATATCGGCGCCATTACCGATTATTTTGATGCAGTTACCTGTGAACGTCCCTGGAGAAAGGCCGCGGCCTACCACTCAACTCTGATGGAAATGTACGATCAGCGTGGAAAACTATTTCACCCAACCCTGGTGGAGCAGTTTATTCGAAGCATGGGCGTGTATCCCATTGGCAGCGTCGTGCAGCTGAATACCGGAGAGAGTGGCGTTGTGATAACCCGAAATCGCGAACGCCACTTGCGCCCACGGGTAGTTTTGGCCGCAAAAGCCAATAACAGTCTGTACCCCGTTGGCCGCACCGTCGATCTGACACAGGATAGATCTCCCGATGGCCGCATGTATGAGATTGTGCGGGTATTGGGACAGGACGAGCATTCGATTAATCCGGAATACCACCTTCCCGTACAAGTCGCCTGATCCTTCCGGCATTAATGCCAGCAATAAACTGTTTTCCGCTACCTAATAATGGCCGCTGACGGCCAATTTGCCTGCACGTAACGTCATTTTATTGTCCGGAATTGTGCTAACTCCGGACCAAGCTGTGTAGAAAAAATAAGTACCATATAAACAGTTAGTTACGGAGTACCTCCAAAGCCTACCTGAGAGAATCTCCTTTGCATTTACCGGCACAGATCTTGCTCTAATAAAAGTAATTACTAATAAATCCGTGGGGTAGGGTGATCGGGCGGCATGATATTGACTGAGAGGTCAGCTGTTTCAGATCTGGTGGTGCAATGAGATTTTGGAATTTTACAGGCGTGCAAAAGATGATTAAAAGGGTTGCTGATGGCGACCTCAAAGCATCCCGGCGTTTGCATCAACAACGGCAGGAGCTGGATGCGTCTCGAAACCATTTGGAGCATCTTGTAGAGCTTGTCGAAGAGTCGCCGTCCGTCATTATGGTGATGGATCATTTTGGGGAAATTCAATATCTGAATGCTCGCGCAAAACAGTTGATCGCCAGTCTCGGCTTGTGTCCTGAAGACATCGTTATGCTATTACCCAAACCCCAGATGAAACTGGTAGAAAGTTGTATTCACAAGCAGGACGTACTCAAGAACCTGAGCTCGGAATACAGTGACTACACACTTACCTGGACGATTAAGCCGGTTCGTGGAAAACCTTTGCTACAAGCCCATGCTTTGGTTAATTGGCAGGGCGGGAATCACATGGATGTAGGAAGTGCCAACGATGAAGCCCACGTCGATCCAGAGAGTCCGCCACATCTATACGCCATCAGTAACCATCCTGATTTCAGGCATCAAAGTGGCACAGTCCTCGTGATTGATGATGATCCAATGGTGCATGATCAGATGAGTCAATTTATGACCCGCGAAGGCTACAAGGTTCATTGTGCCGACGGTGGTGATGCCGGCCTGGAGCAAGCACGAAAACTGAAGCCTGATCTGATCACACTCGATATTATGATGCCGGGCAAGAATGGCTGGATTGTGCTGGGTGCACTGAAAGATGACCCAGAACTGGCGGGCATACCGGTTATTATTGTGTCAGGAGTTGGAAACGAACGCTTTGTTCATGCCATGGGTGCAGACGAATATATTCCCAAACCGATTGACTGGGAGAAGCTTGGCTCTGTGATGAAAAAGCTGTCTCCCAGGTTCCGATCCGCGCAGGCAGTGCAGTAAATAGCTCGATTATTCATCGAACGGTAGCCTTGCCATTTATGCAGGCCTCCGGGAAAGGGCTATATTATGGTAAGGGAATAAAGAATCGGGCAAATGGACCTCAAAAAACCCACGTCAAATCTTGTTGCACGTCAGCGGCGATTGAGTGTCCAACTCATTCTGCTTTTTACGCTATTGCTGAGCGGTGCAATTTCCGCATTCACTTTCTATTCCGCTAATCAGGAGGCAAGAAACATTGCCTCGAGCATGAAACAACAGGCGGAAGTGCTGTCCGTCAACCTCGCCGCAACCGGTGCAGACCTTCTGCTAAGTCAGGATTATACCGCCGCAGAGAATATGCTGCTGCGTTCCGCACTTTACCCGGGAATACTGGAGCTACAACTTGTCGACAATAACGGTCGACGTGTCGCAGATGTTGTTCGCTTAGATGACACAGAGCCAGAGGCAAAATATGGTCGGCCACCAATATCGTTACCAGCTAAAGCTGTTCTTACAATCACCACTAACGATAACGAGATGGAGGTGTGGCAACCCCTGGTTTTGGGGGACCTGATTGGCTGGGTGAGAATTCTCTATAGCTTGGATGTGGTAGCGGCGGCCGAAAAGCGCATCTGGTATCAGAGTATGGGCTACGGCGTGGTTATGTTGCTTATCGCCATCACGTTATTGCTGTTGTTTCTACGTCGTCCTATTGCATCAATCGAGCGCTACACCGAGTTCGCAGACCAGTTAAATGAGAGCGAGGGCGACCAGGTTTTGGTGGACGCCAATTCCTATGAATTATCAAAGCTTGGTAGCGCGTTGAATCGCGCATCCACACGTTTGCAGCAGCAGGCGACTGAGATCAGCAATTCAATGTTTGAGTTGGAGCGAGTTGCGGCATTCGCCGAGAATTCTCCGAATATTGCACTTTCCATTAATGAGAGAGCCGAGATTCTCTATATAAACCCTCGCGGTATTAGTTTGTTGAAAGAGATGGATCTTGATGCCGACGATATCGTAAAAGTGCTTCCGGAAAGACCCGAGACCTTGGCTGATAAGTGCCTGAATGACCATCAAGTGTTATCCGGGATCGACAAAACTTTTAAAGGTCGCTCATTTCTATGGACCTTTGCACCGGTATCCGGCCAGAACCTTTTGCACGGCTATGGGACGGAGATCACAAAGCGTAAGCGTGCCGAAGAGAAGGCACACAATGCATTGATTGACAAGTTGCATGCAGAAAGTGCGAATGAGGCCAAGAGCCGATTCCTGGCCAACGTTAGTCACGAGTTACGCACGCCACTAAATGCAATCATTGGCTACAGTGAAATGCTTGGTGAAGACGCGACCATGGATGGTAACCAACAGGCAGCTTTGGATCTGCAGCGGGTTCAGTCTTCTGCACGTCATTTATTACAATTGATAAACGAGGTGCTGGATGTCTCAAAGATCGAAGCCGGAAAAATTGAATTCTACTATGAAAGCTTCGATGTAAGACTTCTGATTGAAGAAATAGCAGCAACCATAAAACACCTGATGGAAAAGAACGATAACAAGCTTGTTATCGACTTCGAAGGTGATATTGGCGATTTGCACTCGGACATGGTGAAGGTTCGCCAGGCCTTGTTTAATCTCCTCAGCAATGCCGCGAAGTTCACTCAAGACGGCGAGATTCGTATCCACGCGCGCAAGCTGGATCCGTCAATGGGTGATTGGGTGGAAATCAGTGTATCCGACACCGGAATAGGAATGTCGCAGGACCAACTGGAAAAATTGTTCCAGCCATTTGTACAAGCCGATGCGTCGACGACGAGAAAATATGGGGGCACTGGACTGGGTTTGTACATCACTCGTCGTTACTGCGAATTGTTGGGTGGCGAGCTTCAAGTAAACAGCAAACCCAATGAAGGATCCACTTTCACAGTACGACTGCCGGTTAAGATGGACGAAAGTGCTCTGAACGAGGCAGAAAGTTTTCAGATGCCACTCCCTGATCCTGAGGCGAAACGCAAGGGAGATATCTCAGACGAGACAGAACGGCGCGGCAAGATCAGCAAGATCCTGGTCGTGGATGACGATCCCATGGTTCAGGATCTGATGACGCGGCAATATCAAAAAGAGGGCTTTGAAGTGCATTGTGCGAGCGACGGAAAGATTGCGGTGCAAATGGCAGGTGATTTACGTCCTGATCTGATTACGCTTGATATTATGATGCCGAACAAAAATGGCTGGATGACCCTGGTCAGTCTCAAGGAAGATGTTGATCTTGCCAAAATACCTGTAGTGGTGGTCAGCAGTGTTGGCAGTGAACAAATTGTGCATGCGATGGGTGCAGATGAATTTGTGTCAAAACCAATTGACTGGACGTTGTTACTGGCTCACACCAGGAATTTGCTTCGTATGCCGGCGTCCACGGAGAGTTAGGTGTTCGCAAGCTAAGTGACTAATGATTCTTCGATAAATTGCTCAACGAAGCTCAACGATTTCGCCCCACTAAAACGTCCGCGCTCCTCGCCATCCTGGAAGAGAATGATCGTAGGAAAGCCACGGACCTGGTAACGCCCGGCGAGTTTCATGTTGTCACCATCATCCACTTCGAGTTTGGCTAATTCGATGTTTTCTTCATAGGTATTCACTACTTTTTCCATGATTGGTGCGATCGCGACGCAGGGCGGACACCAGTCAGCCCAGAAGTCTACGAAAACCGGATGGTCGCTGGACGCTTCTATGACTCGTTGCTCAAAATCATCCAGACCAACATCGAATATTCGGCTGGACTTATCGTTTGTTTCAGATATATTCATCACGAATCACTATTTGAATACCAGAAAGATTAATTAGTTTGGTCGCACTTCTTTAAGAAGGCGCTCTATTTTCTGTCGAGGATTGGCTTCGTCCCAGTCGACGGCGCCGGGGCTTCCGTACCTAATGTTCCCCTGTGCATCAATCAGGAAATTGGTTGGATATACGTAGACTTTCCAGTCGTGATACACCTTTCCCTTGGAATCGAGCAAAATCGGGAACGTGATATTCATTTGATCAACAAACTTTTGTATCTCCGATTTTTTCTCGCCTACATCAATAGCAAGAATCTCAAATGGCTGATCTTTTAGCTTCAGATATAGACGCTGCATAGAGGGCATTTCCTCAATGCAAGGTGGGCACCAGCCTGCCCAAAAGTTAACCAGCACCACCTTGCCACGATAGTTCATTAGATCGTGGCTTGTACCCAAAAGATCTTCTAGCTTGAACGCAGGTGCAATGGTGGTTTTTTTAAACGGCTTTAGGCCTGATTCGCTAACAATGCGCTCTTTCGGCTTGGCCTTGATGACGACTTTACTGGGCTCAGCCACTTTGGGCTGCATCGTTAATAGTTTAACCGCACTAACCATTTGCCCCGGCAGTTTCTTTCGCGCGGCAATATCTTTCTCGTTAATCATATCGTCTGGTCTTAGATGGAAACCAAAGGCGACATCGGGAACAGGGTGAACAAAAACCTGCGAACCGTTCTCAGAAAGATGTCTGCGCAATGTTGGCAAACGCATATATGTCGTGGACAACATCGGTTGAAATATATAGATAGGAAGATTGGTGGCGTGAACGATGGGTAGGTACCTGGCGTCTTCACCCAGTCTGGGTCGATCAAGATACAAGCTTGGATGGAAGAGGATGAATCCCCGAATGGAAGACTTTCCTTTGTTGTTTTGCTGCCAATGCCTTGCAGCTCGTAGCGCCAGCCGACTGGCCCGCCCGGAACTGGATAAAATGATGTTCGTCTTGCCACGCGCAATCGCTGTATCAATGAGTTTGACAACATCAGCAATCGGGAAATTGTTACTGCTGTAACGCCCCGTTGGTACGAAATAAGCTGTGTGTAGATCGGCGATCCAGACTTCATTACCCCGACTGGCGAGCCGTTTTGACACGACAGATTGTGGAGGCTGCACACCAAAATCAGATGGTAACCAGATAATGATGGTATCGCCTTTGGCGGCGTGGCGTTCAACCGGAATTTCGTCGCCATTGGAAACAGGGACATTAAAAGTCTCGGCGGCCTGTAAGGGAGAAGCGACTGCTAACAAGACGGTGGCGGCCAGCAATCTGACGATGCCAGAAAGAACGGTGCTACTTGCAGGAAAAATCATTATGGGTGACGACGAAAAACCGTGAGATGAGTTTGTGCTTTGGTATCGCTATTATACTCATTTTCCCTAATAGTTGCCCAAACCGCTCAAGCAGATTCAAGGGGGATATTGTGGAAGTCACGATTGTTCACGTTCAGGTGAAGCCGGAAAATATTGATGATTTTATTGAGGCTACCCGGCTAAATCATGGGGCCTCCATCCAGGAGTCCGGCAACTTGCGTTTTGACGTACTACAACTTAAGGAAGATCCATCCCGGTTTGTCCTCTACGAGGCATATCAAAGCCTGGCGGATGCGGCGGCCCACAAGGAAACCGAGCATTACCAGCGATGGCGAGAGTCTGTCGCCGACTGGATGGCGCAGCCGCGAGAAGGTGTGCCCTATGAGGGATTGTTTCCGCGCTAATGGTCACGCCATTATTACAATATTCCATCGCTCGCTTGCCAAGAATTGAATTTGGTAGTGGCGTCTTCGATCGTCTCCCGGATCTGGTGGCGGATTTCGGAACCCGGGTGTTGCTTGTTACCGGTGGTCAGTCGTTCATGCAGAATGAACGTTGGGAGTGGCTGCATACCGAGCTGCATCAGCGCAAAATTCATTGGGAACACTGCAACGTCATTGGAGAGCCCTCACCAAAGCTGGTGGATGAAACCGTTGCCGAATACAAAAATCACGAGTTTGATGTCGTGCTCGGAATTGGCGGAGGCAGTGCACTGGATGCTGCCAAAGCCATTGCTGGCCTGCTCCGGGTAAAACGATCGGTCATGGATTACCTGGAAGGTGTCGGGCCGGAACTGCCATACGAAGGTCCCGCGGTACCGTATATTGCTGTACCCACAACCGCTGGCACAGGAAGTGAGGCGACCAAAAATTCTGTATTAAGTGTTCAGGGTAAAGATGGTTTCAAGAAGTCGTTTCGTGACGAACAACTTGTTGCTGAGTATGCCGTGGTTGATCCGGACTTGTTGGCAACTTGCCCGCCGGAGGTTATTGCCGCTAACGGTATGGATGCACTGACTCAGTTAATTGAGTCATACGTTTCTACCAAAGCCAACATCTTTACCGACTCACTGGTAGTCGGTGCACTGCGGGCGGCGCGCGACAGCTTGATACCTATATATAAAGGTATCGGTGATCTAAATACGGCGCGCGAGGGTATGGCGCATGCAGCGTTAATCTCCGGGATTACTCTTGCCCAGGTTGGTCTTGGTTCGGTTCACGGACTGGCATCCCCGTTAGGTGCATTCTTTCCGATACCTCATGGCGTTGTTTGTGGAACATTGGTGTCGACCGCAACGGAGCAGAATATCCGTGCGATGAAAGATCGGGAGCCAGACAATGCTGCTTTAGCCAAGTATGCGCGCCTGGGCGACATACTTTGCCAAAAGCGCCATAGCTCTTCAGATAAATCACAACACACGTTAGTGGATTTGCTGGATCAGTGGACAGAGAATCTGAATCTTCAACGCTTGTCCGAATACGGGGTAACCGAGGCGGATCTGGATCATGTCGTAGCCAATTCCCGCGGCTCTTCTATGAAAACAAATCCCATCGTACTGACCGACGAGGAAATTAAGTCCATATTAGTTCGTCGCTTGTAGCTCTTTCATTAGAGGGTAAACTGGCAGCATGTCTGAAGAAGACAAAATTCATCGAATTGTCATTCGCCCGAATCGTTCCTTGAGTCGGGAAGGGATGTTGGTCGCCTTCTTCGTTGTGACCATGGTTGTCATGACCGTGGCAACAGTGTTCGCCTTTATGGGCGCCTGGTTGGTGTTACCCTTCGCGGGAATGGAAGTACTTCTATTCGGTGGAGTCTTCTACTGGATTTATCGGCACTATGACGACTGTGAATATATTCTGATTGAAGATGACAGGGTGCGAATCCTTAGACGTCGCGGAACACTTGAGACGGATTACGAATTCGAGCGCTATTGGGCGAGAGTAATTCTGGGAGATAACGATCGTCGCGGTCGCCCGCAAAAAGCATTCATAAGCTCACATGGACGAAAGATAGAGATCGCCTCTGATCTTAACCAGGAAGAAAAACTGGAGTTGGTGGATCACTTACGTGATGCATTGATTGCACCACAAACATAAAGTACGCCCACAGAGCATCGGTAGTTCGGGTTATCCCTAATGTTTTGCCAATTACTATTGCCAGGACTAAATGTTTCTAGAAGTTCTTTCAATACATAAGAGTTTTATTAATTACTAAATATTTGTTCAGAGCATCGATTTTCTTGATCCCTTATCCCGGTACGACTTAAACTGATTTCCGTACTTTTTATAGTACAAGGTTTCATTACAACTATAAATCGAATTACAAACGACTGCTGTACGGGGTGCCTGTCCGATCTTCATAACTGTGAAGTAGTTCACCGATTTTAAAAACATCCTGTCACATGATTATAAGTGACAAGGTAGCGATATGTTTCTACTAGGAGGAAATAGGGATGATGCTGTTCACTTACTATCGTCTGTTAGTAGGTTTTGGTTTGTCGCTTCTGATGGCTTTGCCTGTGCAGGCAGGTCCATTTGATAATGTTTTAAAAGATCTCAATAAGGCTAGCGGTCAACTAAAAAAGTTGGAGCGGAAATTCAAAAAGCCGAATAAGCAAGCGCCTAAACAGCAACCTGCACCAAACGCCTCCCGTTCTTCGCCACAGCCCGCGCAGGCTCAGCCAGCACAAAACAGCTACAGCAGTGCACCCCAGGGGCCCCTCAACCTCGACTTCCCCTGGGAAACCGTAAATATCAATATGGAGCCTGATGAGTTAGAGAAAACGCTAAATGGCGCGGGCTTAAAGATGGTTAGGAAGACAAATAACTATAAAGACTGGTTTCCTGAATTTAGAGGTAATTGGCAAGGAATACATCCCACAAAAATAAAACTAAAGGGACGTTACGAAAATATATATAGTATGCGGATTGAGACTGAATATCCTGCATCCTCTTTAGCACAACTCGTCGATTATTTTTCAAAACATGTTAATAATTATACTAAAAGTAACACGCCTTGTGGAACGACTAGCTATGGATTTGGGTGTATAAATTTGAAAGATGAAAAGCTCTCTCAAATAAAAGGAAAGAATCACTATCGACACATAAATGCTCGTTTGAATAACAAATCCAGAAAAGTCAGGGTCACCTACCAAATATCTGGTGGATTACTAAGGTAATAAATATCAAGCTCTTGATCGGAAAGAGGGTAAATGCAGTGGCCGGTTACTTGATAGGTGGGCTGAAAAATCGGTGAGTGTTAGCAAAATAGAAAAAAATCATTGTTGTTCGAACCCGTTACATTGCAATTAAAGAGACTGTAATTAAGAACATATTTTACCTATAAAAAACAATAGAGACTGGGGTTATGAAAAATTCATTGAAGCAATTAATTCTATGTACAAGCTGCATTCTGCTAACTGTTTCAGTCTCATACGCTGGCAGTCAGTCAGACGTGTTAAACAAATGGGGCGTGAAACCTGGCCAGAAAGGCGGCGGGGCGTTTGACCACAGTAAAAAAAGGCAACCCATGGGTGCACCTTATCCTTACTGGATAGCGGTTAAGTTTATTCCGGATTTTATGGAGGACAAACAGATCCTGCAGTATGTGGAGAAAGAGATTGAATACGCTCGGAAATACAATAAATATCGCGATCAGAAGGAGGGAAGACCTTGGCTTTCCAAGAATGAAGTAAAAAATCGCCACGCTAAAATGGCGGCACCTGAATTCGTTAATCGTTATAAAGCGGAAATACGCAAATTTGTCGATGGCTTGTCCACGCGCGTGGTCGCTGAATATAAATTAGGTGTACCTCGGTACAACAAGAAAACAGGAAGAATGGTTTTCCAGCATTCCAGTAGAATAAGAACTGATAAGATCCCGCAATTCATAAATATAGCGTATCAGTTTACCGGTGATTACGGGCAGGCTATACAGCGATATGGTAAAGGATTGGCCCGAATGGCGAAAAAGACCTCCGGTCGCGCAGTTGGAGAGATCGCCGGAGGAGCACACAACGAAAAGGTAGTAGTGAATCCAGGATCAAGGATTCCATTCGCGCTGCGGAACAGGGGACTGGGAGTTGCACGAGTAGCATTTAATAAAGACCTGATGCTTAAAGGGATAAAAATGTCCAGAAGTGAGGCGGAGAAGTTCCTGAACAAGTATGAAAAAGAAAGATTCGTAGCACGAATTAATTACACGGTTAAAGGAGCATTTAGCTACTTTGATGAGATTTCGACTTTTAAAGGTGCCGGAGCAGTGATACTAGTAGATGTCGAAGATGTATCTATTTATACAACTCTTCATGGAATGGAATTTGGTCCGACCAGAAGTAAGAAAGTAGTTGTTGCCCGTTATAAGGCAAGTGATTTAAGTGCCCCTAAAGTCACCCTGGCAACCGCCAAGGCAAAATATGATTCAGGCGTTCAAGCACAAAAGTCGCAAGCGGCTAGAGCTAAACAAAAGCTCCATCAAGACATTGCGAGACTGAAAAAGACCTGTTCAGTCTCCAAAACTCCCGAATGCTATAAAGAACTTTGCAATAAAATTAAGAAAACGGGAAATCAGAAGGAATATAAGTCGTGCTCGAAAGAGTGGACACAGGCTATGGAAGATAAGGGCAATAGAGTAATGGAGGCGAACAACAAGGCTTGGGCCGAGAGAATGGCAAAGAAGACAGAAGAAAAGAAAACAAAGTATAAAAAACAGCAAAAGATTAGGGATTGTCAAACCAGATACAGCAGTGGAAGCACCTCTAAACCGTGGATGCCTATTAAGGGATCTGCCGCGTACAAGACGGCGGTAGCGGCCTGTATCAACGAGCCGGTGCGAGGGCCCTATGGCCCCGACATTCTCGGACTGCGCCTGGGGATGTCGGAGAACGATACAACCGGCCTGCTCAAGCGGCAGCAAGTACATGGTTTCGCCATGTTGAACGAGACTCGTCCATTCGAAAAGGCAAATCTTCAGTGGACCAAAGATGCCAATCATGGGATTGCCCTGTTTTTTATCACTAATGGAGGTAGCTACAGTAAACGCGTTGCGGCGGTCAGCCGCCGGCTTTACGTGGGGGATAAGAAAATGACCTCAGATCAGGTGATCAATGGTCTGCGTAAGAAGTACGGTCAGGAACTATGGGCCAACGGTAGTCAAAAACTGCTTTGGGCGTTTCCCACAGGATCAGCAAAACCTTCACCCAAAGCGTGTGCAGGATTGGCAAAACTCATTGAACCGCGTGTGGGGTGGAATAGAGACTGGGCGGCGAGTTCTTCAGGCGGCCGGAGTTCTAGTGCGCAGCGACGTGCCACTGGTTCATCGAGAATGAACGCCTATTCCGAGTGTATGGCGCAGGTTGGTATGGGAGCTGGTGGGCCTGTGGGTGGAGGGTCTAATCCCATGGGTGGTCCCCAAGGTATGGCAAAGGCGATGGAACTACAACGTTGTATTAAGGAGAAGGGTCTGATGTCTGGCGGAAAGCCATCGAGCACAACGACGCAGACCAAGGGCAACAGCAATACAAGGCTTCCTATGATGATCAAGGCAAACGGCTCACCGAGTCGTTACGCGGGATACAAAGCCTGCGGTCCTGTCGTAATCGCCAACATAAATAAGGACGGAAAGGGCGCATTAACGGATATGTCGATGGTACTTTTTGATCCTGACTGGATTGCTCACCAACCGGCCTTTGCGTTTAAGAGCGGAAAGGGAGGATCTCAGATTGATTTCTAATCCTTAACGCTGAATTACTATCTATTTGATAGTACATATATAGCGGTCCGGTTGAAGAAAAGGAGAATAAGGCATGGCTAAAATACAAACACGAATTTTCGCAGTTTTATCAGTAGCTCTGTTTGTTCCCTCCATGGCTGTCCATGGCGGGTTATTTGACAATATAGACCTTGGTAAAGAGTTTAAGAAGAAAGCATCGGAAGCAGCAAAGTCACTGGAAAAGTTAAAGAAGCCCGGTGCTCAACCAGGTAACAAACCATCAGGCACCAATGTTGAGAAACAGAATACAGGTCCTGCTAGCAACAAGGGTAATATGCCCAAAGCAGATGGGGCTGCTGCATTCAAGAAATTACCAACCGAAATTCAGGGCAAAATAGTCGCAGAGGCAGATGAATACCGTCGCCAGTGTGGCGTGACTCATCTAACTAGACATTACTATAACTGCGATTGTGTCAGGGACGATTTTATAAACAGGCGAACAATAACGGGCCCAGAAAGGGAAATGACGGATTCTGAACGTAAAATGATGCCGGGTCCTGAAAAGAAAAAAATATATTCTGAGATTGGGGCTACGACCGGTCGTAATTTATACAGGGAAGCGAAAAACGCTTGTATCGATCCAGAATCCATCGCGGATTTTGAGACGAAGAAGTGTCTTCGAGCACCAAGTAGGATAAAGAACTATAAATCATATTGTAAATGTTTTGGTGAAACGTATACAAAAAAATTTGTTGCACAACCTTATTTGTCAGGCGATTTTAGGACGAAATTAAAATTGGATAGTCACAGAGCATGTAAATCGATAGCGCGGTATTAGTGGGTATCAGAAGGGATTGTTAAATTATTTTGGTAGTAACAAAATTTCCTCAATAACAACATAGACAAATTACGAATGAAAGAGATCTTCATTGGGCCTTTTCGTTACACATTTCTAATTCTCCTGGGCCTCACATTCACTACCCCTTCGTGGTCCGCCGGTGCGGTTGGCCAAACAGTTGACAGAAAACCAAATGTTAATAATGAAAAACGAAACCCAGGGCTTACCTCTAAATCCGTCAACAAGGACAGCAGGCCCACACCAGATGGTGCTGCAGTATTCAAGCAATTACCAATAGAAATACAGGGCAAAATCATTGCTGAGGTTAATGAATACAGTCGCACGTGTGGCACGGATTTACTACCTTATTTCTACGATTGCGAATGTGCTAGGGAAGAGTATATAAGTAGGCGAACATTAGCGGGCCCCGATGCATCTGGTCCCTCTATATATAGGGAGGCGAAAAATAGTTGTGTCAATTCAAAAGCGATAGCTGAACACGAAGAAACCAAGTGCCTCCAGCAGTATAAAATGCAATTGAAGGACTACGAATCATATTGCAAATGTTTTAGTGAAACCTATGCAAGAAAGTTTGTAGCGTTTCCGCGCCTGAGTTTCGAAACTATGGGCATGTTCCACAAAGACAGCTTTAATGAATGTAATTATAGGAGTTACCGTAAATAGCGGCTAAAAGAGGAAGGCGTTTGGTATGTGTGATACTTGAACGATACGCTGTACGCAAACACTACCTACGTGCTCCCTTAGTCACCAAAATTTCCTGTTTATTGTGATTTCCGTCTTACCTCGGTTACGTTTGGTAACTGGTTGAGTCGCGCCAACACTTTGCTCAGGGTATCGATGTCCGGAATCTCTGCCGTCAGAACCATATAGGCAGTATTAGTTTCCTTGTTGGATTCTGTTTTTACCGCTATCACATTAATTTCTTCATTTGCGAGCAGGGTGGTGATGTCACGCAGCAATCCTTGTCGATCAAATGCGACAATTTCGATATCGACGCGGTAGGTACCAGAAACACCG
>CAJICK010000112.1_pt1 | contig 36966 bp, 37 predicted proteins | sample 9199621 | NCBI WGS metagenome assembly CAJICK01 (sample SAMEA7708342, study PRJEB35096) | sediment metagenome | biome: marine neritic benthic zone biome [ENVO:01000025]; feature: sediment [ENVO:00002007]; material: shallow marine sediment [ENVO:03000034] sea grass bed [ENVO_01000059] ... | reverse complement strand
GGGAGTGGATCATCAGATCCAGCAGCTGATTCACTTCCGTTTGGAAGCCGAGGGTTTCTTTGTGGGCTTCGACACTCATGGTTTTCTCCTGCTCCGATAAAACGTTATTTGCTGGTTCAAATAGGGGCGAAAAACACGGTATTCAAGGCTTATTCGGTGTGGATGTCGACAATTTCAATCTGGGCAAATCGTTGCCCGAGTAGATACTGCACCTGCCCGGCTATCGATTCCGGCGACGGGTAGCCGTCTACTGTTTCCCTCGGCTCAGCCTTCAGATGAAGTCGAATCGAGGACGGGGTGTAGTGGTGTGCAAGTAGGTGGCGCGCATCTACATCACCGGGGCGAACCCGCGGCAGGGATTCGGCCACGGTCTGGATTTGATCGATTTCAATGTTGCGCAGTAAGGTGCGTAGGTTAGCGCGGACGGTTCCCCCCGTTGTTTCGCGCACCATAAAGTAGATGTGTAATGCGCTGTCGAGCGTCGCGATCCTGGCTGTTTCATTTTCCTGGTAATAGGAGAGGGCGGGGAAATAACCCAGTTTTTCCTGTTCCTCATTTGCTAACACCTGATCAGCCAGTAACTGACCCATATTGGCAACAAGATCACCAAACTGGTCTGCCAATTCCTGGTAAGAAATCGTGACAAGTAATTCGACGGAAACCGGTAGCGGGGCGGAGTCGGAGTGTGCCGTTACAGTCATCACCTTGCGCCAGTGTTTTTACCTAACAAGGTGGCGATTCGATCGAAAAGCGGCGTAGTGACAGGTTCGATTTTTTTTCGCATCAAAGTTCCCTCGGCGGTGGTCTTGGCAAAAATCGGTGTCACCAGGAATTCGTTAACCCGCGACAGCATGATGAGTGCCTCCGCTTCTGCCCGAGTAGAAGGTGCTGCTGTCAGTATCTCGGTTAGCGCTTCACATTGTCCACCTTCACAGAACACTCGGGTTTCGCGAACCAGTTCATCGATGTCTTGTGCGTGATGCGTTTGTTGGCGTGCCGGTGCGAAATAGTTCCCGATCGTATTGAGTAGTGCGACCACGACATCCTGATTGGCCGGTTTGCGCAAGATGGACTCACTTGCAGACAGAAAAGTTTGTCCTTCCGATCGAAGTGTTTTGACAAAGGCCTGTGCTATCACGTTACCCTCATCCGCGAGCGGTTGAAGCGATGACACCAATTGATCCAGGTCATCACGTTCCGGTCTCGGTTCCGGAAGTGAGTCCGGCGTCGCTTGCAGGAAACCAACGCGATAGGCGTTCTTTCTGGCACCACTGGCCCAGACTTTGAGTTTTGCCTGTTCGTCTATCAGGCCGGGTTGCAGTACCAGGCGAATAGTATCCATCATGATCTGCGGTTCTGTTTCGAACGCCAAGTGCTCGACAAGATGTTGTGCCAGAATCTTGCCCATTGCTCCCTCGACCACGGCAGACCTTTCCAGCATTCGACGCGCGTTATCCGATATCGGATCGACCCACCATGCACGGCGTGCGAGTTCATCCGTAAGCCCCGGCGCATTGGCGACGGCGACCACGGCTTCTGGTTCACCCAGCATCAGCAATTCATTCAGACCTTCATCGCGGGCCTGACCCATGCGAGTCCATCGTTTCAAGAACACCGGATAACCACCGGGGGAGCCGAGCACGTGGCCGGATAGCATCTCGCGCACCTTCTTGATGTATTGTTCCGGCTTGCAATCCGGATTAAGAGCAAGTTTTGATTCGCTGTCACCGGACAGGGCGTGCACAGTCATGCGTGATTCGTCTATGCGAATTGCCTCGACGTTGCTGTGCAACATCACATTCAGTTTAAGGGTATCTTCGCTGGTAAGGCTCACGGGACATCACGAATAGGATTAACGACCATAGGGGTGGATCTGGTTTGGCTGACGCCGAATGCTAGTTAAGCTGTATGCGAGTTCCCCAGGGAACCGGCAACTTACCCTTCACTAACCACACAACCGGGTAATGGGGTTCAAGCTTCGGGAATTCACCTTCTGCATCAGTGAAATACACTAACAAATCGGGTTGACGGTCGCGTGCCTCGGTCCAATCAAACACCGGTTGAAAGTCTGTACCACCACCGCCGTGCAGTGTATCAGGCAGCTCGATTTCTTCCCATGGCTCAAACTCCCAGGGGCCGTCTTCAGCCAGTTCGGCATCACAAGCCAGCACCGTTATGCGTGCCCGCATTTGTCCCTTGATGGCGTTGACTTCAGCCACGAATTCACTGATTTCATTGTCACCAATGGATCCACTGGTATCCAGTGCCACCACCAGGTCTGTTTGTGCGCTTCGTAAGCTCGGCATGATGGCTTCACCTTCGCGGCGGGTGCTGGGGCGGCTGTAGTTGTAATCATCACGCGCAATACTGGTCATGTATCTCGCCAGTAACATGCGCCACGGCAATCGAGGTTGTAACAAGTGGTCGACCAAACGTGCCATGGCGCCACCGAGTTTTCCAGCCTGCATGGCCTGTTGTGCCGCACCGGCCAGCCGTTGCTGCCACTGTACGGCCAATGCCGCACGCTCGGACTCGTTTAAGGGTGGCGGTTGAGACGCGCCGGACGAAGCGGGATCGGGTTGCGCCTGCTGGTCTTCGCCACTACCACCACCCGACGACGATTGCTCCTGGCTGCCATTGCCATCACCTTGTTGCGGCTCCTCGTTCGATTGATTTTCTTTGTTGTTTTCCTGATGGGGCGGTGGTGGAGCAGAAGGGGGAGGCGGCTGATTGCCCTGACCCTCACTTTCGCTTTCGTCGTACAGATGTTGATCGTGCGGTTCTTGCTCCGGATTCTCATCGAGCAAGGGATAGATTTCTTCTGCAGTCATGCCATCGTATTCCTGTAGCACCAGCGCATCCGTCGTCGGTTTCAGACCGTCGTTGATGAGTAGGGGATTGATGGCGAAGTCACAGGCAACGTCCCAGCGATGTTTATCCCGATGTTGTCTGCGCGCGAAATGCGACAGCGCACAATGCATGGCTTCGTGTGCAAGCACGAATTGCGTCTGGTCCAGGCTGAGTTGGTCGATGTAGGTCGGATTGTAATAAAGCGTGCGTGCGTCGGTGGCGGTAGTCTTGCACCACTTGGGATCACCGGCCTGCATCGGCAGTCGCAGTACCAACGCGCCAAGGAAAGGTTTATCAAGAATCAGGCGTGTACGAGCCGCACTGAGTTTGGTTTCGACATCATCCGACATGCTTAGGCGTCATACAGCATTACGTCCGCGACGTTCTTTGCCCAATTGGAAAACTGAGGCACGGCAAATATTTTCTCACCAATGGCACGATGCATATCCGAGACCAGCATCACACCCATCTCTCTCTGCGGGAATCGACCTGCGTAATCGAGGATATGGCCGAGCGCTTCGTTGGCATTATCGCTGTCCTGTGCGCGTATCGAGCGACCGACAAGCGCGGCCGCAACGGCGTATTGCAAATCGGTTTCTTTTGGTACGGGTACGCTATCGTCGCCGGTGGTGATGGCATCGATGTCAGGCAGGTTATCGAGATTATCGACAAATGCCTTCAGCTCAATACCGGCGGCGGGTCCGACACAGGCCTGAAGCGCGCCCAGTAGCAGTTCAGATTTGTGCTCAAACTTCTGTAGTGCACGATGGGCAAACTCCCACGATCGCGGTGACGGGAACGCGACCGGGTTATGTGCAGGATCAAAATCAAACAGCAGTTCCGGACGGAAGCGAAGGAAAGCGATCACGCGCTCATCAATGTTGTTGCTGTAGGCCCAGTGCACCCAATCGTCCAGATGGGTTTCGAAGTCGAGGTGTGAAAATCGATTAGCCAGTGGTGCCGGCATACTGTAGGTCACACCACGGTCACCCTGGCGGTTGCCCGCCGCAAAGATGGCCCAGCCGTCCGGCACTCGGTACTCACCAAGGCGGCGATCGAGAATCAATTGATACGCGGCAGCCGATACAGTGGGTGCCGCCGAAGTAATTTCGTCGAGAAACAATATGCCTTTTGCGCCATGTCGCTTCTCGTCTGGCAGCATTGCCGGTACCGCCCATTCCACGGTGTTTTCGATGCGGAAGGGAATACCGCGTAAATCGGAGGGCTCCATCTGTGAAAGACGAATATCAATGACCGGCGCATCATGGTGCGCACCGATTTCCTGAATGATCTGGGATTTACCGACACCGGGTGGTCCCCACAACATTACCGGTGTGTGGTGGCCTTTTTCGGTGCTGAGGAATTCGCCGTCAAGTATGGCGAGTATCTGTGCTGGACGCATAACTACTCCGTCTTCAAACCCTTCACAGGGCGCTGCTAAAAAAGTAATTCTACATTTTCTGGTAGATTAAGTGGTATGAAAATAGTCTTACAAAGTATAGGCCGATATGCTTGTTCGGAAAGCTCGGCCTTTTCTTGGGATTTAGAGAAAACAGGGGTGAAGTGAATGGGCCAGGAAATCGCCCAGGGTCATTTTAACAAGCACGACTTTGAGGTTTATGAAAGCCGTCTGCGCGAGGAGATGGCGGTGCTTTCCGGGTGGTTTAAAGACAAGTCGTTTGCCAACGGCGGACTAACCGGTGGCTACGAGGTGGAGGCCTGGTTGGTGGATAACAGTTACCTTCCGGCGCCAATTAATGAAGCCTTCCTCAAGCGCATCGACAGTCCATTGGTTGTGCCCGAGCTTTCCACTTTTAACGTCGAACTAAATAGCACACCACAGGCAATGCGCAGTGATGCGTTGTCAACAATGCATCGAGAACTGGAAAAGACATGGTCGCGTTGTCGGCAGGTGGCGGGGGAGCTGGATGCGAATGCCTTGATGATTGGTATCTTGCCAACTGTGCGCGAGCAGGATTTAACGCTGGATCATATCTCTCACATGACGCGCTACCATGCCCTGAACGAGCAGATTATGCGGTTGCGCGAGGGCTACCCTATCGAGCTCGATATTAATGGACGCGAGACGCTCGGGGTTTCACATCAAAACGTCATGCTTGAGGCGGCCGCCACGTCTTTTCAGGTTCACTTGAAGATTTCGCTGGATCAGTCGGTGCGATTCTTTAACGCGGCGATGGTCCTCTCGGCGCCAATGGTGGCATTGTGTGCCAACTCACCTTATCTGTTTGGTAATGATTTGTGGGACGAGACGCGTATCCCGCTTTTTGAACAGGCGGTGTCCGTCCGCTCACCCAGATCAAAATGGTCTGACCGGGTGACCTTTGGTCACGGATTTATACAGCAGTCGTTGTTCGAGTGTTTTGAAGAAAATATGGAGCGTTTCGCGGTCTTGTTGCCTGAACAAATGGATGAGGTTCCCGAGCGATTGAGCCACCTGTTGCTTCACAACGGCACCATCTGGCGCTGGAACCGGCCACTGATAGGATTTGAGGATAATGGTGTGCCTCACCTGCGAATTGAGCATCGGGTGATACCCTCAGGACCGAGTGTTATAGACACCATCGCGAATGCAGCTTTCTATTTTGGATTGATTCACTCGGTGGCAACGTCAATCGATGCTCCCGAAGATTCACTAAGCTTTGACCAGGTGCGTGCGAACTTTTATGCCGCCGCCAAACAGGGATTAAACGCACATATTGACTGGTTGGATAAAAAACAGGTGCCAATACAAGGTCTGTTACGCGATGTATTATTGCCCTTGGCCCGGCAGGGGCTGGAGCACCAGGAATTTGTTGCCGAGGATATTGATCGCTATCTGGGCGTGATCGAACAGCGACTCGATAGCTGGTGTAATGGCGCAGCCTGGCAGCGCGGGTGGGTGGAAAAGCATGGCGTCGATATGCAGGGACTAACAGCAGCCTATGCGGAGAATCAGCAAGGCGGTAAGCCGGTCCATGAGTGGAAATTCCTGTAGGAAATATTGATTTGTAGCTATGTTAACTGTTCTTGAAAAATTACCAGAAGGCCTCCTCGAATTGGATGCCAGGGACCTGCACCGTGTGCTTGATGGGCCGGCCTTAATCCATCTCGATGGTCGCCGCAGCGAACCCTTGTTCGTATCCGTCTTGTTGCACGGGAATGAAGACACCGGTTGGCAGGCGATCAGTGAGATACTGAGAAAGTATAAAGATCAGGAATTGCCGCGTGCACTTTCCCTGTTTATTGGCAACATCGCAGCGGCGCGCGAGGGCAAACGTTTTCTTGATGGCCAGCCGGATTACAATCGTATTTGGGAAGATGCACCAGGGAATGAGCATCTGCCAGAGCGAAAAATGATGCAACAGGTGGTCGATTTAATGGAGCAACGCGGCGTATTTGCTTCTGTTGATGTGCATAACAATACTGGCATGAATCCGCATTATGCCTGTGTTCGAGAACTGGAGAGCCATCACCTTCACCTGGCGACATTGTTCTCACGTACGGTTGTCTATTTTCGTACGCCGGCCGGTGTCCAGACCGCGCCGTTTGCGAGAATTTGTCCTGCAATTACCATTGAAGCCGGGCAGGCCGGACATACGCACGGTCTCGATCATACTCGTGAATTTCTTGATGCGTGCCTGCATTTGTCGAAGTTACCGGATCACGACGTTCCGGAACATGACATCGATCTGTACCACACAGTTGCCATATGCAAGATCCCGCCATCGGTAGAATTTGGTTTCGGTAACGAGCAATGTGAGCTCAACTTTATCGAGGACCTCGATCATCTGAATTTCCGTGAATTACCGGTGGGCACAACACTGGCAAAGAGTCTCAACGATGACCTGAATATAGTAGTTCGAAATGAGGGTGGTGAAGAGGTGACGGCTCGGTATTTTGAAATCGCCGATGGTGAGCTGCGCACGACGCTACCGTTTATGCCTTCCATGCTTGCCGTTGATGCAACGGCAATTCGACAAGACTGCCTGTGTTATTTAATGGAGCGATACCCAGGTATCTAGATGACTTCTGTGGGTAAGGTACGTCTGGTTTTATTTCCGCAAATCGCGGAATCCCCAAAGATTGATCCGAAAATACTGAAGGATGGCCTGGAAAAAATTGGCTTGATCGGATCGGCCGCAGAATTGAAAGCAAATTGTTATTTGCCAGGCGGCCAGTTTATGAGTCTTGTCACGTTCCTTGGCTGTTCGCCTACGGTGACGATGGCGGGTGGCTCAGAATCCATTAATGATCCCAATACATATTATATAGAGTTGCCGGATGCTAGTGACGAAATACGCTTGATCGCCGGTACACGTGTTCGTGCACCAATATGCCCGCAGTGCGGTGTGGAAAAAACCTACAAGCGCGAAATCCCCGGGTCAGCACTTGATGTGATCGACTGTGACCAATGCATGTACAAAGGCGAAGCCTATCGTTGGAACTGGCGACGGCAAGCAGGTTTTGGTCGTACCTGGATAAACATCTGGGGGGTGCACGAAGGCGAAGCCGTACCCGGTGAAAAACTCCTGGATGAGCTGGAGAAACTGAGTGGTTTTGTCTGGAATTATGCTTATTGCGGGGAATAATCGGGGTGTCTTGCTTGTAACACGCTGGTAATATTGACGGTTCGCACCGCGTTTTGCGGGAGGTGGCCTTGGCTAATAATACGCAAACCAGAAAGCACTGTGTAGAACTATACGAACCATCCGATTATGAGGGGCCGTTGCCGTTATGCGCCACGGCAATTGATATTATTGATGGTCCTGAGCACACCAAGGCCTACCTGCTAGATCTTGTTGAGCCTATTACTGTTGAAGAGGAAGTTTGCAAACAAATTGTGGTGCGGCCACGGCACGATGATCCTATCGAGCGAGTCGTAAGCAGTCCCTGTACTGTTGTAATTTATTGCGTCAAAAAAGGGAGCGAGCTTGGCGCAGACTCGGAATATAAATACACCGGCGTCATTAACTGGGGTATCGGCAAGATCCGCCCGACAGAAAACGGTAACAGTTAAGCTACTCGCTTAAAAACGCATCAAGAAATTCAATCGCACCTGAGAAACGGTGGTTTGGTATTAGGGCGCAAGCTTTAGCGATTGCCTCCGCCATTGGCTCCGGTACGGATTCGTTATATCTGGAAAGTTCGCGATATTTTAGCGTCGAAAATTTGTCGAATGATTTAATGTTTCCGTAGGGAAATTTACCGGTCAGGAGGTAATAGAAAGTTACTCCGGCCGCGTAGATATCCGCTCGAGCGTCGCTGCCACTCTCGCTGAACGACTCTGGCGCCAGGTAGCGCAAATTCAATGCTTTCAGTGCTTTCTCTGGCCCCTGCTTTAGCCAAAAGCGAATGCGGTTGCTGTCAAAACCAAGCAAATGCACGCTTTTGTCCTTCTTATTAAGCAATATATTCTCCGGACGGATATCTCGGTGAACAATGTGTTGCTGGTGTATGTGCTCAAGAAAATCGAGCAACTGATTCGCAATCAGACGGACTTCACCGATAGTGAAACTGCCTTTACGACCAACACGATGCAGCAGGTTTTCGCCTTTGACAGGCTCCAGTACTGAGTAGAGGGTAGAGCGGCGACCCCGGCTGACTTCAATCGGTTTGGCGAGTACCGGATGCGAGATCTGGTGTGAAAGCCATTCATCCCGAACAAAACAGTCCACGAGCTCTTGTCCGTGCATTAAACCGGGATCGGCAATTTTCAGCAATACCTCTGAATCATCAAGCAGGTCGGTCGCGCTGTAAAAGTGGGATAGCCGGCCCTTGCGACGCCTTTTTTCGATTCGAAAACCATCGAGTGTTTGGCCGTCGGCGGGTAAGGAACTGGCAGCTGGATAGTGACGGCTCATACCAATATCGCTGCTCGCCTCGGGGAGGCGATCAACGCGTGCCACTAAAACACTGACACGAGATTGAGCCCCCTTCTTTATTGCGGTGTTGGCAATCGCCTCGGACATGCGACCAGCGTTCAGCTGGTCTACCAGGCCGCTAACGATATCACTACCATCCAGGATGGCATGGGTACCGTGGTTGGCCAGTATTATGACGTCACCTTCACGAAGCTCAATAGAGCGAAAATCCATTTCCATTTCACTTTCAATTCCGCAAGCTCGAGTCAGTATCGGGTCCTGGTTCACCCGGGGCTGGGCGTGATCGCTGGTCAATTGCTGCATCCGACCATCGCGATACAACCAGATACGATTGTTACCTGCATGACCAATGAATAGATGTGTGCCCTGTATCACCGCCGCCGAAAGCGTCACCACGTGGCGGTTGTACACATCGGAGCGGACCGATTTATTGGCTTTATTAAAACCGGCTCGCAGGGTTTCCTCGACCGACCAGTATTCCGGCACCTCTAGGAACTCCTGTTTGAAACAGGTCAGTACAGATTTTTCAGGCTCGTCGTCCGATCTACCCGCGAGTTCTGATACACCGAGCAGTGCTCCATAATGGGGCGTGTCTTCCGGTGCCAATCGTTCTATCACAGACGATGAACCACCGTCGTATCGATTCCCGGGTCGGCCGCTGACGCCTACATCAATAACCAGTCGATTCATTAGTTATCATTTTATTGGTTGTCATTTGGTCTATACGCTGCCCTGCATAAACTATTAGTATAGAAGTAATTTAATAAAGTATTCCGAATGTCGCGTCCACCAATCCGTTTTATTGTGTTATTACTGCCCGTTCTGTTTGTTGGCAGTGGTTTCCTATCGCTTGTTCCAGGGCCAATAGGTGCTTCAGTATCGGTTTGGGCTGCCGAGAAGGAGAGCAAGAATACATCAGATCCTATGGATCCTGAGGCCTTCGTCGGTAATGGAGACAGTGATCCCTATCAGCGTCTCAACAAGAAAGTGTTCCGCTTTAACGATGGGCTTGACCGGTATTTATTTGAGCCGGTGGCCCGAGGCTATGACTTCATTATGCCTTCACCGTTGATGCGAGGGGTTACCAATTTTTTTAACAACATTGAAGAGCCCCGCATAATTCTCAATGGTCTGTTACAGGGCAAGGCGAAACAGGCCGTAAGAGATACCGTTCGATTTGCGTTCAACACCACTCTCGGCATCGGTGGTTTGTTTGATGTAGCCAAGCACCTGGGACTGGAACGTCACGATGAAGATTTTGGTCAAACGCTGGCTGTCTGGGGGGCGAAAGAGAGTTCCTATTTTGTGATTCCGGTGCTTGGCCCCAGTAGCATCCGCGACACGACCGGCGAGATAGTGGATTTATTCACCTATCCATTGCTTTATTATCATGACGCCCCTGTGCGATGGACTCTGTATGGCCTGATGTTGGTGAATAGGCGCGCCAATCTGTTGTCGGCGACCGACGTGTTAAGCGAGGCTGCTGGTGAGGACCGCTATGAGTTCGTGCGCGAGTCGTATTACCAGAGCCGTAAGAACCAGATTTATGACGGCAATCCCCCGCTGGATCTGCCGTACATGATGGAAGAGGAACCGGGAGGATTGCCTCCTGCCGGCGAAAGCCAATGATCCGTAAGATCTTCATTGCGCTTCTGCTGGTGGCTTCAAACACTGCGATGTCAGCAGCACCGCAACCCATTATTATCAACAAGAAGGGATTGGAGATTCGGGTGAGGCCGCATACGCCACCACAGATGGCCGCGTTTTATGAGGCGCGGGGATTTCCGGTAAGCGCCATTCCGGAGTTGGAAAAGGCCTGTTTTATGACCGTCGGTGTTGTCAATAATCGGAAAGACATCGTCTGGCTGGAACCGGCCGCGTGGGTGATGAAAGATGCACGCGGACGCAAGGTTCATTTGTTTTCACTCAAGCATTGGAAGGCGTTGTGGCGTCGCCACCGGGTTTCGGCAGCGGCCGAAACGGCTTTCCGTTGGACCCAGCTGCCGCAGGAGCGGGATTTGCACCCACAAGAGCCCGTGGGCGGCAATATTTCCTTTACACCTACCGTTGGCCCTTATTCACTCACCACACGGTTTCGACTGGGGCCAAGAAAGACGGCGGGTCTGCTGGAAATCACGATTTCGGGATTACCTTGCCCCGGCAGAGGGTGAATTTTTTATCGGATAATCAGGTCTCCGAAATCGGGCGAAAATTGGCGCGATCGGACTGATTTTTTTGCGTTTTTCCCTTCCTTCGAGCCTCATTCAGCGTTACAATCCGCCGCCGCTTCGGTCGGATTGGCCGGAAATGCATTGAGTTTAAGGAGCAAATTAGATGGTAACCATTCGTCTGGCCCGTGGAGGCGCCAAGAAACGACCGTACTACCGACTGGTGGTATCTGATCGTCGTCGTACTCCGCGTGCACGTGCTTTGGAGTACGTCGGGTTCTTCAACCCAAGGGCAACGGAAGGAGAAGAGCGTCTGCGCCTGGATCGTGAGCGCATCGACTACTGGCTGGCACAGGGTGCCCAGCCCTCTGATCGCGTTGCCAGCCTGCTGAAGCAAGGCTGATTCCTATGTCCGAACCGGCGCTGCCGGCGGACTGGGTGATATTGGGGAAGGTAGCCGGAGTTTACGGCGTCCAGGGTTGGGTCAAGATTGAGTCCTATACCCGACCCAGAGAAGGAATTTTTGAATACGGTTCCTGGCAGCTTGGAACCAAACAAGGCTGGAAGACCTTCCAGGTCATAACCGGCCGGCCCCAGGGCCCCGGGCTCATTGCCCAGTTAAATGGTGTCTCTGACCGTGATCAGGCGAGATCGCTGATCGGTGCACAGATCGCCATCGCACGGGATCAATTTCCGCCCGCTGGCGAAGGCGAGATGTACTGGGCTGATCTTGAGGGCTGCAAGGTGGTCAATCGTGACGGCGAAACCCTTGGTATCGTGAGTCACTTGCTCGAAACTGGCGCCAACGATGTACTCGTGGTGCGCGACAACGTCGAGCGGCTAATTCCCTACGTGGGAGATTTTATTGATGAGGTTGATCTGGAGGCGAAAGTCATCCGGGTTGATTGGGACAAGGATTTTTAAGCATTCGCTGAATGCACAGATAAAACTGGAGTGAGTCGTGATGACTGACATCATTCGTCAACTGGAAACAGAACAAATTCAGGATAAGTCCGTACCGGATTTTGCGCCGGGCGATACGGTCGTCGTACAGGTTAAGGTGCGTGAAGGTGAGCGTGAGCGTTTGCAGGCCTTCGAGGGTCTGGTTATCGCGCGTCGCAACCGTGGTGCCAATTCTTCTTTCACCGTTCGAAAAGTTTCTTATGGTGAAGGCGTAGAGCGGGTATTTCCACTGTACAGCCCAAATGTGGCCTCCATTGAGGTCAAGCGTCGCGGCCGCGTACGTCGTGCCAAGCTGTTTTACCTGCGTGAGCGTACTGGTAAGGCGGCACGTATTCGCGAAAAGATCTAAATATTCCCAGGCTTTCATACAGAATGGGATAGAAAAGGGCGCCATCGGCGCCCTTTTTTCGTCCTTATATTCGGTAAATAAGCACTCACGTAGACTCGTTCTTGGTCTTCTTGTCCGGCTTCGGTTATCTTCGCCAGCATCGTGTATTTAATAAAATATCTTAATTTCTTGCCGAGCCGTACCACGGTCCCCGGAGGCATCATGCCGGTCCATAGGCTCGGGCTATGCGTTCTAATTGTCGCGGTCTGGTCAATTTCATTTCGTATCGAGGCAGAACAGCAAGGTGCTACGCAGGATCCATTTCCAGTGGTTGAGTCCATGCTGGTGGGCGGTGCCCGTGACCTGGCTTTACAGTACATCAATACGCACCAAAGTGATGAATCCGATCCAGATATCTGGCAGCGCTGGGAGCAACTACGAATACGTCTTTATCGGGAACGCCGGGAATGGACCGCAATCAGCGACCGGGTACAGGCATTGCCCCCGTATTCAGCGGTGGCATTTCGCCAGTGGCTGCTGACGGCAGCCGCGGAAGCAGAGTTGAACGCTGGTAATGGAGGAAATGCGCGCTCATACCTACGCCAGCTAATTTGGCAGACGGAGGCCAGCCGTCGACAAATGGCGCGCTGGCGGCGTCTGGTTATCCGAAGCTACCTTGTCGATAACCGCATCGATGACGCAAAAACAGCCTTGCTTCGATATAAAGCGGATTACCGGGCGCGCAGTGATGCATGGCAGTTATTGCACGCACGCGTGCTGATGCGCGCAAAAGAGTACCGGCGTGCGTTCGAGGTTCTCGGCGACATACAAACGGTAGACGCGCAATTGCTGCGTTTGTATTCGGCGCACGAGGCAGGTATCTATCAATCCGACACGGTGATCAGGCGGTGTCAGCGTTTGGCAGGTAAGCCCAGATTAACGAAACATCAGCGCCAGCAAATCTGGGTGATGGCTGCTACGGCCGCACGTAAGGTGAAAGACAAAAGCAGGGTGGTCGCTTTTCTGGAGCTGGCACTGAATGCGGGTTTCAGGGATCAGCCAGACGATCACTTTTTTGCACTGGCACCTGACCACCTGTGGCAAGCTTACATCGAACTCGCGGAAGTTGCGGGAAATCGTGAGCGTCTTCTCGTCGGAAATGATGCGCCGTGGGTAAAAAAAGCAGAGGCTATTGCCGCCAAGGATCCAGTCACGAGCCGCGCCATATACGGTTTCCTTGGGGTACACGGAGCGGCTGAAAACGTGCGCCCGACGGCACATCAAAGATTGACCGAAGCACTACTTGCAGACAACAAAGCCGACGTTGCCCGAGGGCTTTATTCCCGATCCATGAAATTTGTTTCAGGCGATAATTTGCCCGATGGAGTTCGCTATCAGTTGGCGAATGAAGCACTGAAGGTGCACGACATTAAATTGGCGGCCCGATGGATGAAGGGTTTGCGGCAGCCACCGACCGGAGAGGATGTCGACCTGTGGATGTTACGTCGTGCGCGCACCATGATTTATGCAGGCGAGACTCAACCCGCAATTGATCTGCTGAAGAAAATGCTTGCCGGTCACCAGAAACTTGATGCAAAGCTGGCCAAGAAAACCATTCAGGTGCTATTTGATCTGCAAGCTGTCAGGGAGCACGATCAGGCCTATCAGTTGATGGATCGGGTTTATTTTCTAGTCGATAAGGTCGGTGTGCGAAGGGAGTTGCTTTATTGGATGGCGGAGTCCAAGAGTGCAATGGGCGAGCACGCAAAGGCGGCAGAACTATATTTACGTTCCGCCACTACCGGTCAACCAAAAGGTGGGGATCTATGGGGGCAGAGCGCGCGATTCCAGGCTGCTGAGTCCCTGGGCAAGGCCGGCATGGTAAGCGATGCCCGTGGTATTCTTGGGCAGTTACTAAGAATCACACAAGACCCCAAGCGTCGAGCGCTATTGGAGCGTAAACTGGATCAACTATGGCTGGTGGAAAACAAACCTACGACGCCGTAATCGATCTGCCATTTGGTCGCATTGCGATATGTACCAATGACGGCGGACTGACTGAACTGGTGCCTGTCTCCAGAAGGACAGCGCTAAAGCCCCCCTTGAACCCTACAGCAAGAGGGGTTTGTGCCGAGCTCATGGCCTATGTGCGCGATCCTGCCCATCGGTTTCAATTACCAATTCATGTTAACGGGACTACCTTTCAGCAGAAGGTCTGGCGAGAGTTGTCCAGAATCGATCCGGGTAAGCCCGTTACTTATGGTGTGATTGCCAAGAGGTTGAAAACCTCGCCGCGTGCAGTGGGCGGTGCTTGTCGACGGAATCCGGTTCCTATCGTTGTGCCCTGTCATCGTGTCGTAGCGGCCGCAAATGATGGCGGATATATGGGCCAAACCGACGGTGCGGCAATGCGACTTAAAAGATGGCTTTTACAGCATGAAGCCGGCCAGTAGTTTCATGATAGAACAGTTTCTGGATGCCTTGTGGACCGAGCAGGGTTTGAGTGCCAATACACTCAACGCGTATCGCAGCGATCTGGATCAATTCAGTGCATGGGTGAACCGACAGGGCTGTAGTCTGACCAACATGGCTCGCTCGGACGTTCAGTCCTATCTGGCCCAGTCGGTTTCGGAAGGCGTAAAGCCTCGAACGACCGCTCGCCAGTTGTCCTCCTTACGTCGTTTCTATCGTTATCTCTTGCGTGAAGCGATAGTTGAAACGGATCCAACCGCGGAGCTTGAGTCACCTAAACTGGGGCGCCCATTACCAAAAAGCCTGAACGAAGAAGAGATTGAGCGCTTATTGGATGCCCCCGATGTCGACACATCTCTGGGATTACGTGATCGTGCCATGTTGGAAACCTTATACGCCACCGGTTTGCGCGTCAGCGAACTGGTCGGTCTGGCTCTGTTCCAACTGAACCTGGATCAAGGTGTGGTGAAAATTATTGGCAAAGGCAGTAAGGAGCGTCTGGTGCCATTGGGTGAGGAGGCAGCACTTTGGTTAGCCCGTTTCCTGGAAAAGGCCAGGCCGTTGTTATTGAAAGGGACCAATACAGACGCCGTCTTTCCAAGCAATCGCGGTCGCGCCATGTCGCGCCAGGCGTTCTGGCACAATATCAAGCGCTATGCTGCGATGGCTGATATTGAGAAGCCCATTTCTCCGCACACGCTTCGTCACGCATTTGCCACTCACCTGGTAAACCATGGGGCGGATTTGCGCGTGGTGCAGATGCTTTTAGGTCACTCCGATCTGTCGACAACACAAATCTATACTCAGGTAGCACGTGAACGATTAAAGCAACTACACGCTGCCCACCATCCGCGCGGCTAAAACACACATGGGTTGGGGAGGGATGGGATTTATACCCTGGCCGGACTCAGTACTTTCGAGACTTCCTTGAATACCTGATCAACCGTAATTGCCTTCAGGCAAACGTTATCCTGACATGCGGTTTTACGGTGATTGGCTGCGCTGACACACGGAGAACAAGCCAAGCCAGCGTAAACTGGGGTGAAGTTTCCAAGTGAGCCATACAGTTTCGGTGTTTCCGGCCCAAAAAGCACGAATGTCGGCATGTCAGTGATTGATGAAAAGTGCCCTGGTCCGGAATCGTTCGTCACCATCAGTGTCGAGACTGAATATAGTGTTGGTAGTTCAGCCAACTTCAGTTTCCCGGCAAAATTAACGCAACGGTCGTGCTCAATGGCACGACGCATACCTTCCGCCTCATCCTGCTCGCTGGGTGCACCGGTCAACAGGACAATAACATCCGGGTAGGTGTCGAGAATTCGCTGCGCTAGCTCAACATAGCGTTCCGGCATCCAGCGGCGCTGCACAAGTAATTCGCTGGCATTTGGATTGATTAAGACAACTCGATGTTTATCAGGTTGGTAGTCGTTGTGACAATCTTTAATCAGGCCGCGCATTTCTTTTTGAGCGTCTTCACTGATCTCTGCCTTGCGCAGTTGAATGTCATCATCCGAAATCAGTGTTTTGGAGTAGGGCGTTTCCTCATGATCGCTGGCCAGGGCATTGGTCAGGGCAACAAAATTTTTTGCAATGTGAATATGCGGATTGTACGAAACGCGATGGGTCAGCATTTCACCACGATAGAGACCTTCATTGTGAAACGCATAGAAGCCCACGCGGTTTTTGGCGCCTGACAAACCTGTAAGCAAAGCGGTGTAACGGGAAAACAGTTCCAGATCGACTACGCTGTCGATATCGTTTCGTCGAGTCCAGAACAGAAACAGAATGGAATCAAGCGCAAGTGTAAACAGGTTGTGCGCGCGAATAGTGAATATATTTTCTTCCGGAATGGAGTCGAGTAATTTCAGGCTTGGCTTGTTGGATTCAAAGATTGTAAAGAACAGCTCGGCCCCTGTATCTTGCTTCAGCTTTTGCATTGCCGGGTCCACGAGAATAGCGCTTCCCATCTCTGATAGTTCTATGAACAAAACGCGATGCGGCATGGCCTTGGCCGGTTGCGTCAGGCGATCTATCAGCTTGACTATCCCGGTTGCAATTAACGCCAGTGGAATACCAGCGTAATAGTCAATCTTCCGCATGAGGTCGACATTCATCGAGTAGTTTCTGTTCCCTGGTGACGGCTTAAGAGGAAAAAATATAACCCAGGCATGGATGCTGCCACCAGCATCAGCCCATATATTAATGACATCGATAGTATAGATGCCTTTTCAGCACCAATTAAAAGGAATAATCCAATCATTCCTGATTCACGAACGCCCCAGCCCGCCAGTGAAAGTGGAATAATTGTCAGCAAGATTACGGGTGGCACCACTACAAGATAGATGAAAAGGTCGTATTCAAGGCCGATTGACAGACCGATCAAATACACCGTCAACATGGACAACAGATGAATCACCACTGACAGGAATACCTGGATCGTAATGGTGCGACCGCTGCGGTAAACAGTTCGAATACGGTGCGAAAGGTCGTGTATCAATTTTGTAACTCGATTGCTGGTAAGCCATTTCACGTCGCCGAGAAGCACGAGAATGAATACGCCAACGAATCCGGATACCGCCATCGCAATGATCACGTAGTGTACTGCCGGATTATCTTTCAAGAAAACGGGATTGATGAAAATCGCAATCAGGTTCAATAACAGCAGACCAAGCAAGCCGACGATTCGGTCAATAAATACACCGTAGAACGCTTCGCGCTTGCCACCGCCAACCTTTGCGGCCTCCAGTACCCTCAGCGCATCACCGCCAATACTGGTAGGCAGTGCCTGATTGAAGAATGTGCCTTTGAAGTAACTTCGAATATAAAACGGCGGCCCTTTAGCGAAGCTGAGTTCATGCATGATCATGTACCAACGCACTGCTGCGATCAGTGCGCTGAGTATCTGCAGGCCCAGGGCGGGCACAAGCAACCATGGGTTCAGGGTGCGCACAACTTCGAGAACCTCGCGAAAATCCACCGCGCGGAAAATCAGAACAAATAAACCCAGAGAGACGCCAATTTTTATGGCGTGCGACACAAGCTTGTTTCCGGTGCTTGTCGAATTGTTGTCGTTATCAGGGGAGTTCACTGGAGAATAAATGTTTACATCCCCTTCCGGGAATCGATGCTGTATCTGGTATAGTGTTTGTGTAGTTCGGCTTTACTGTTTTCCTGCCAGGCAGGCCATTACCAAATGTAGTTTATTTTGTGTCTGCGGCTAGTTTTCACCCAATCCTGATGCTAGAAAGGCAACCATCTGTTGTCCGCGATAATGCTTGGGTCGGCCCCTGAATCGGCTCGGGATTATACGGTATTAAAAGTCGATTTCATAACCGGCCAGATGGAGCCGTCAGCTTAGATTGATGAGTATTTTTTCTCCAATAGACAAACACTTTCGCGATCACGGGCTTCGATGGGCCTGGCTCTGGGTACTGCTAATCGCGTTTCTGGTTGGCAATGTTGTTGGTCTGTTTACGGTTGGCATACACCCGGATGAGGCCTACTACTGGGTCTGGTCGGAAAGGCTGGACGCCGGGTATTTCGATCATCCTCCAATGGTGGCCTGGGAAATTAGACTTTTCACCAGTATTTTTGGTGATCATCCCTGGGTGATTCGTCTGCCGGCGGTGCTAGCGTGGTTGGCAATTATTGTGTCGGTTTACGTCATCACTCGTGACGCATTTCCTAAACACTGGATCACGCCCTGGTTGGCCGTATTGGTTGCCACCAGCGTACCGCTTTACCAGGTCGGATTTCACGTGATCACACCCGATTCACCATATTTGCTGTTTACGGCAATCAGTTACTGGACCTTGTATCTGGCGTTGACGCGGGATCCGCGTTGGTGGCTGGCGACGGGTGTCTTTGTCGGGTTGTCATTATTAAGCAAATATATCGCGGTGTTGTTTCCGGCGGCAGTTTTCATCGCGTTAATTCTCAGCGCAAAGGGGCGGCAGCACCTGTTAACGCCATGGCCGTGGTTAGCTATCGCTGTTGCAGCTCTGGTGTTTAGCCCGGTTGTCTATTGGAATGCACAGCACGATTGGTTGTCATTTCTGTTCCAGCTTGGTCACGGGGTTAACCTGAAAAATGAGCCTTCACTGAGTAACGTACTACTATACATTGGCAGTCAGCTGGTCGTGGCAATGCCCTGGGTTTTTGTCGCAATGATTGTGGCGGTTTTTAAAAGCCGTCCCTTGTTATCAGGCCGTGAATCGCTACACGCGGTAATGGTGTCCGGTTTTGCCTTTCCATTAATATTTTTTGCGCTCACCGGATTTACCATGATTAGTGGCGCCCATTGGCCGGCGGCAGCCTATATACCGGGATCAGTTTTATTAGGCGGTATGTTAGGGCGCTGGTTGTTTGTGAGCGGAGATAGTGGTGTAGAAGAGAAGCACCAGCAGCGCAGTTGGTTAGTGGTGGTGATTGTCTTGGCAGCCCTGCTATCAATGTTGCTTGCCAACGTCGTGCGTTACCGTGGAAATACACAGCTCGCCAATACTTTTGGTTGGCCCGAGGCTGGTGAAGTAGTTAAAGATGTTTACGACAGGCAACCATCCTCGAGTAACTGCAACATTGTTACCGATTATTGGGGCTTGTCGGCGGCGATAGCCTTCGCGTTAAACATGCCTCACCGTGTTATCACTTTGCCTGGTGGCAAGTATAATCAATATGATATCTGGCGAGATGAAGACAAGAGCCTGCAGACATCAGAATCATGTGTATATGTGGAGATGTCTCATCACAGCAAGAACTTTTCCGAGCACAAGGAAACCAGTGTCGGGGACCAGTGGCAGCTAGAGCGAGTGCACGAAGTATATTCACCAGTCAGATCCCGTTGGTTGGCAGTTTACGTCCAGCGAAATAAAGCACCAAAATAAATGCAAATCTCGAGACAAACTTTCTTACGCGTCCTCGTCGCCGTCACCATAGCCAAAATCGTTTTTGCATTTGTGCTGCCAATCAAAAACGACGAGGCATACTACGTACTCTGGGCTCAGCACCTGAGCGCTGGCTATTACGATCATCCGCCGATGATCGCTTGGCTATTGCATCTGATGTCCTACGTTTCTGGATCAATTGCGTGGTTTCGAATGCTCGCGATCGGATCGGGATTAGTTGGCGTCTGGGTTGTTTATCGTTTTGCGCTATTTTTTGCGACGGAAGAGAGCGCAAGATTTGCTGCACTGTTATTTGTTTTATCGCCACTTTATATATTGTTGTTTCTGATAAGCAATGATGCGCCGTTGTTGTTGTTTTCGTCACTGGGCATGTTGCTTTTCTATATCGCACTAGAGCAGGAGAAGCGCAGGTATGCGCTGGTAAGTGGCGCTCTACTCGGTGCGGCCTTTCTCAGCAAGTACCTGGTCGCCCCGCTCGGAATTGCGCTAGCGATCTATTCTCTGGTTTGGGCGCCACGCAAGCGATGGCCCTATTTTGCACTGGCAGTGCTTGGTGCGCTGCCTTTTTTGCTACAGCACCTCTATTACAATTACACAAACTGCTGGAACACAATTAATTTCCACTTTTTCCTTAGAAATGCCGGGACCAGCGTTACTCTTTCCACCGTAGTGATCTACTTCCTGGGCTTTGCGCTCATGATGACCCCGTGGGCGGTCGGCTATCTGGTGGCAAAGCCTAAGTTACTCACTGATGTGCGATTGCGATACTTGCTGGTTATCGTTGTCGTCAGCACCGGCCTGTTCGCTGTGGCTTCATTAAAGACAGTAGTAGGGCTCCATTTCTTTCTGGTTTTCGCTCCCTATTTGTTTGCGCTCTACGCGTTATTTGAGACAAACAGGGTACGGAGCTGGATCGTCTGGCTTAGCAGTGGTTATGCCATCTTGTTTATCGGATTGCTTGTGGTGTTGGCTGCATTCCCGCTAGATCGGATGAAAGGATGGGAGCATCACGCAGATTTTGTACTTGGTTTATCGCCGAAGTCCGTATGTGAACAGCTTGATGCCTATTCGCAATACCCCTTGTTCAGTGACTACTATGCGACAGCGTCGATACTCAGCTATGAGTGTGATCGCGAGATCAATGTTTTATTCGGTACCGCACGTTTTGGGCGAGAATTTGACCGCTGGACTGATTTACCGTCTTTAGATGGTAAGACAATCGTGATTGTTTCTGTAGGGGCGCGGGGCAACAACTGGGGACCATTCTTTACCAATTCACAGCAAGAAATTATTTCGGTGAGGGGGGCTCCATTTACGATCTTTGTTGGAAAAGAATTTAATTATTCCCTGTATCGCGAAAAGGTACTGAAACAGATTCAGAAGCGGTATTATCAACCACCAGCCTGGCTGCCCAGGCGCGCCTGCCCGAACGAGTGAACGCAGGAATTATTTCCAAGTGAGTACTGGTTGAAAGTATGAGAACCCTGGTCGTCATTCCGACGTATAACGAAAAAGAGAATATTGAATTGATTATCCCGCAGGTGCTTGAAGTTGATTCAAGCATCGAGGTCCTGGTTGTTGATGATAATTCGCCGGACGGTACGGGAGACATCGTCGATCGTTTGATCGAATCGGAGCCACGAATTCATGTGCTACATCGCAGTGGAAAGCAGGGGCTGGGTAAGGCTTATGTCGCGGGATTCAAGCAGGCCATCGAGATGGGCGTCGATTGTGTAGTACAAATGGATGCCGATTTTTCTCATAATCCCAGCTATTTAAAGAGTCTGCTGGACAAGCTCGAAGAAGCCGATGTCGTGATAGGTTCACGCTATCTGAACGGCAACATCAGTGTCGTGAACTGGCCGTTATCCCGTCTGATGCTTTCCTATTTTGCCAATATCTACGCAAGGTGGGTCACGGGTCTGTCGGCATACGATGTTACCGGTGGCTTTAAGGCAATCAAGCTAAAAGTGCTCAAGAGTATTGATTTAAACAAAATCAGCTCTAACGGTTATGCATTTCAGATCGAAATGAATTACATCTTCAATAAAAAGGGCTTCACCATTGCCGAGGTGCCGATCATTTTTGCTGATCGCGAAGGCGGTGTATCCAAGATGTCCCGCAGGATTGTTCTGGAAGCAATATTTAAAATCTGGTTGTATCGATTTCGTAAATATTAAGCCGTTTATCTTTAGGCTCCCATATCTGGTCATATGAGTCAGCTTGACCCTCCAGTTATTATCCAAACGTCTACCGATCCCACGGCATGTGTTATCTGGTTACATGGTCTTGGTGCCGACGGGCATGATTTCGAAGCTATTGTCCCCGAATTGAATTTGCCCGATTCTCTGGGTATTCGTTTTATTTTTCCGCACGCGCCTAAACGGCCCGTGAGCATCAATGGCGGAGTGGTGATGCGTGCCTGGTACGACATCTCTGCGGCGCCGGGCGGGTTTACGGACGATGATGCAGAGATTCTCCAGTCGGTTGAGCTCGTAAGAGACATGATCGCCAACGAGCTGGATCACGGTATGCTCGCGAACCGAATTGTGCTGGCTGGTTTTTCCCAGGGAGGCGCGATCGCATTGGCGGCAGGACTTAGTACTGGCAAACCGTTGGCTGGAATCATGGCGCTTTCAACATATCTGCCACTTGCCGAATCTGCTGCTCAGTGGCTTAGACCGGAAAATGTTTCCGTGCCGATCTTTCAGGCGCACGGTTTACGGGATCCGCAGATTCCGGTTGCGCGAGGGAAAGCATCGCGCGACTTCCTACAAGGGCATGGTTATTCGGTTTCGTGGCATGAATATCCGATGGAGCATTCTGTCTGCGTAGAAGAAATCGCTGATTTGTCCCGCTGGTTGGTTACGACTCTGGGTTCTGATGCGGTTTGATTCTCGGGTACATGCCATTGGGTGAGCGGAGATAGAAGGTAATGCCCGCAAGTATCAGAAACATTAACACCCAGTCCCAGTTAAAGCTGGCCAGTGTGGGAATCGATACTACCAGCAGGGCCAGCGCCGTCAGTGACGCGAACGGTTGAAACCGCACCATGGCAGCAACTAGTGTCGCTACCAGAAACAAGGTTTGAATTTTGGTTATGTCGATGGCCCAGTCGCTCAAATTGGGAATGCCTTTAAAGTTCACATCCAGCCCGGGCACAACCTTTTCATACCAGCTGCCATCTTCAGGCGGAGTGGTGACCTCAATTACCGGGATCTTTAGCCATGAGAACGGATGAGTCGTGCCACCGCCGATGAGCAGTTTGAATAGCAGGCATAGCAGCAAGAACAAAATTACAGCCATTGGCCATCGCCAGGAAGTATTCGGAAGATCGATTGCTCCGTGGCGCCAACCCAACAATAATACCAATGCCGCGAACAAGGGCTGATAGTAATGCTGTGGTAATCCCATCCCAATGTAACCACAGGCTAATGCGGAAACACCAAAGAATACGGGCCAAGCGGTGTGGACAGGACCGTGGCAGTGATCGTCAGAAGGTTCAGTGCTGGATTCTGGATTCTGTTGTTCCATTTCGCCCTAATTTTTGTGGGTATACACACCAGTTTAGTGGCCTGACGCAATCTGGCCAATATCTGTCAGTTCACGTCAACAGCAGGAGATCAGGAAATTTAGCAAGAAATCGGGAAAATGAAGCCAAATTACTATAATAATGGGTATTTCCCGTCCCACATTCGTAATAGAGTATATTTACCATTGTCACATCAATCTGGTACATCTTTTGCTTAATCACAGGTGGAGATGTAAAAAATTGGACAGTATTGTCAGCCTAACAACAATTCCAACAAGTGTTTAACAACGTTATAGTTGGAAAAACAAAAAGGAAAACGGGGGTAGTGCCGTGTTTGTTCTAAGGGAATCGTCAAAGGACTGGTTTTTTGTAATTATCGTTGCGCTTCTGGCTATCGGCGCAAATTTGCCAGAAGAATGGGCCCAGGTAATCAGTATCGACCAACGTTACTTATTGGTTGGATTGATGGCTATTGTTGGTGTCGCCCTCGTTCGCTATCTGAAATTCTCGCTTGTCCTGGTCGTCGCTATCCTTGCCTTGGGCGCAAATATGCCCGGTGAACTCGCCGAAAAATTCGGTATTGATACGAACATCCTGTTGTTGGCACTGGTGTCCATGATTGTGATGTCACTCAGCAATCGTTTGCTAAAACTACCCACTGGCCTCGAAAAGCAACAAGGCGCGAAAAGCACACACGGTGCTGCGGCGCTGTTTAATGCCATCGTCAATGGTCGCTTGGCTACGGTTGAAGCACTGATTACTGCAGGGGCCAATGTAAACGTACGCACCGTAAACGGCACCACACCGCTGATGGTTGCCGCATCAAAAGGCTATTCGGATATCGTTAAATTATTGATTGACCATAGAGCAGATCCACGCGCCAAGAAATCAGATGGTGTCAGCGCCCTGGCCATCGCAGAGCATGGTGGATTCAGCCGTACGGTAGATATATTGCGTCGCGCAGAATCACTGCAGACCTCTGCCCAGGCCGCGCAATCGTCGCCGCAACCGGTGGCCAGCTGACTATCAGACGGATTCATCCAGTCCAGCACTACTCCTGCCTTTTCGCATAGGCATTACTTAAGGCGCGACGGCGCTCTTCCGCTGTCGACGCGATAATTGAACAACCGATCAAAACAGATGAATGGCGCTCCCTAGGGGACTCGAACCCCTGTTACCGGCGTGAGAGGCCGACGTCCTAACCACTAGACGAAGGGAGCAGGGAAGTGGCACAAGTTACAGCGCCAGAAGCGGTGGTATTATACGTCTGGACCCGATCTTCACAATAAGAGGTTAGCGGGGCCTATTGAGCATGAGACGTGAATAGCCACACTACACCAAAAATCATCCCCAACGCTGAACACCCGATTTCACGCGATCAGATTAATAGCAGTGCGTTAAAGGTCCTGAATGGACTAAAGGCGGCTGGCTATGAAAGTTTTCTTGTTGGCGGTTGTGTCCGTGATCTACTGCTTGGGCGTGAGCCCAAAGATTTTGACGTTGTCACTGATGCACGGCCGGAAGAAGTGCGAAAACTCTTTTCCAACGCGCGACTGATAGGCAGACGATTTCAGTTGGTGCATGTGCGTTTTGGGCGCGAAATAATCGAAGTTGCAACGTTTCGTGCTGCACCCGGCGATGATGAGGATATGGAGCAGGAGTTATCAGACGAAGGAAGAATTTTACGCGACAACGTATTTGGTTCGCAGAAGGAAGATGCGCTTCGACGGGATTTCACCATCAACGCGCTCTATTATGATGCCCGGGATTATTCTATTGTCGATTATGTGGATGGCATTAAAGATATTCACGATGGTGTGCTGCGTGTTATCGGTAGTCCGACGGTGCGTTATCGTGAAGATCCGGTACGCATGCTGCGTGCGGTCCGATTTGCCGCCAAACTGGGATTTCGTTTGTCTCCCGAGGCCGAACAACCCATTCATGAGCTGGGTGCCCGTCTTGACGACGTACCACCGGCCCGGCAGTTTGAAGAAGTGCTCAAACTGTTTCATAGCGGCTGTGCCATCGAAACCTTCGAGCTTCTACGTCACTACAATCTGTTTCAGTATCTCTTTCCCCTGACAGAAAAGAGTATGACTAAAGAAGAACAGGGATTCCCGCTTGCCTTGATACCCAAGGCGCTATCAAATACCGATGACCGTATTAACAATGGTAAACCCGTTACTCCAGCGTTTTTGTTTGCGGTGATGCTGTGGTATCCGATGAAACAAAAAGTGGAGCAAATGGTGGGCAAGGGTATGAATTGGCACGAAGCAAATCAGTTCGCGGGCCAGTGGGTTATCCAGCAACAGGCCAGGGCCACGTCGGTGCCGCGTCGGTTCAGTACACCGATGCGAGAAATATGGAATCTTCAGCCTCGTCTTGAGCGGCGGGCAGGTAAGCGTGCGTTCCGACTTCTGGATCACCCGCGATTTCGCGCCGCGTATGACTTTCTCTTGCTTCGCTCGGACGTCGGTGAAGTGGATAGAGAACTTGCTGATTGGTGGACCGAGTTCCAGGAAGTCGGTGAGGGCGAACAGCGTGCAATGGTAAATAAACTTTCAGGCGGAAAGAAGAAATCACGACGCCGACGTCGGCAGAACAGCGGCAACCGTTAACATGGAAACCGTAGTTGCCTATATCGGGTTCGGCAGTAACCTCGGGGACTCCGTGGCAACGGTTCACGCGGCGATAAGTGAACTGGAAACGCTTCCCGGTATCAATGATGTTTCGTGTTCATCGCTCTATCGAACAAAGCCGGTCGGGCGTCTCGATCAACCCGATTTTATTAATGCCGTTTGTGAACTGGAAACGACTCTGACCCCGGATTCCCTGCTGGCGAATTTGCTGGATATTGAGCGTAGACATGGGCGCGAACGTACCGGGGCGGTCAACGAGCCACGCACACTGGATCTCGATTTGCTGTTATATGGTTCCGAGACCCTGAACCAGGGCAATCTGATGGTCCCGCACCCAAGGCTCCACGAACGTGCCTTCGTCCTGTATCCTTTATACGAAATCGCCCCGACATTGGAAATACCGGGGCTTGGCTCCATCGCCAGATTGCGTGATACCTGTGCGGATCAGAAGATCGCCCGGCTCGGGCCGGATCAGGTGGAGTGATTACGAGTTGATTTCTTATGACAGCAAATGAACCGGGAATTCAGACGCGAAAACTGGACTACGTCGTAGTCGAGGGCCCTATTGGTGTTGGTAAAACCAGCCTGACTAACCGTCTGGCGCAGGTATTTGGTAGTGACACACTGCTGGAACAACCGACGGAAAATCCGTTCCTGGAACGCTTTTATAAATCACCCAAACAATTCGCTTTACCAACCCAACTGTTTTTTCTGTTTCAACGTGCCCGTCAGATAGAGGTGTTGAAGCAGGGCGACATGTTCCGTCCAAGTTGTGTTTCCGATTTTATGTTGGAGAAGGACGCGTTGTTTGCTCGCACCAACCTGGATGATGACGAGCTCAAGTTGTACGAACAGGTTTATGCCCAGCTAAAACTGGAGCTACCGGTGCCAGACCTGGTGATCTATTTACAGGCCCCGAGCCAAATTCTGGCGGAACGCATCAATCGCCGGGGTATAGATTACGAACGACGCATTGAGCGCGATTATCTCGACCGACTTGTCGATGCCTACACGCGCTTCTTCTATGACTATCGCGAGGCTCCACTTCTGGTAGTAAATGCTGCCGAGATCAATTTCGTCGACAGTGATGAGGACTTCCGTTTGTTGTTGGAACAAATTCAGAAGATCAATAGCGGCAGGCACTTCTTTAATCCAATGGCAGCGGCAATATGACAGCGACGACGCTCTCATCATTAGCAAATATGAAGCAGGAAGGTGACAAAATCACCTGTCTGACGGCATACGATTATTCATTTGCCAGCTTGATGGATAACGCCGGTATCGATGTTGTATTGATTGGCGATTCTCTAGGGATGGTGATGCAAGGCCATGAAAGCACATTACCGGTAACACTGGATGACGCGGTTTATCATAGCCTGTGTGTGACGCGCGGAGCACGGCGTGCGCTTCGCATTAGTGATATGCCATTCATGTCGTACCAGACCAATCGGGAACTGGCATTGGCCTCAGCCGGCAGACTGATGCAGGAGGGCGGAGCTCAGGTCGTCAAGCTCGAAGGCGGTGAAGTCATGGCGGATACCGTTCGTTTTCTAGTGGATCGAGGCGTACCTGTCTGTGGGCACCTTGGACTGGTGCCGCAGTCGGTACATCAATTGGGCGGATATCGCGTGCAGGGGAAGGACGATGAGTCGGCGCAGCAGATCAGAAACGATGCGCTCGCGCTTCAAAAGGCCGGTGCCCAGTTGCTCGTGCTTGAAGCTGTGCCGACAATTCTGGCAAAAACAATTACCGAAGAGCTGGACATACCCACCATCGGTATTGGCGCAGGACCGCATTGCGATGGACAGGTACTTGTGTTGCAGGACATGATCGGTATCTATCCTAAACCCAGTCCAAAATTCTCCCGCAATTTTATGGATGGTGCCGACAGTGTCGAGGGTGCCATCAAGGCATACATTCAGGCGGTCAAGTCCGGTGAGTTTCCGGCCGCCGAGCACAGTTTCTAGTTTATTAAACCCCTTTTATTCCCATGATTGTTATCGAAACCGTTGAAGAACTGCGGACAGAGATAAGTGCCTGGCGTAAGCGTGGTGAGCAAATCGTTTTTGTACCAACCATGGGCAACCTTCATGGTGGCCACCTTAAACTCATGCACGCGGCGCGAGAGCATGGCGATCGAACAGTCGCCAGTGTCTACGTCAATCCCATGCAATTTGACAGACCCGATGATTTCCAGCGTTATCCACGTACCCGCGACGAAGACCTGAGCGCGCTAGAGAACGCTGGTGTCGATCTTGCGTTCCTGCCAAGTGATCGTGAGATGTATCCAAAGCCCCTCGAGCAAATGACATATGTCGAGGTTCCGGAGCTTGGTGATGTATTGGAGGGTGCCTCACGGCCCGGACATTTTCGTGGCGTGACCACTGTCGTTGCACGCCTGTTCAACCTTGTGCAGCCGGATATTGCCGTGTTTGGGAAAAAGGATTACCAGCAGTTGATGGTCATTCGTCAGATGGTGGAAGATCTTGGTATGCCCATCGATATTATTGGTATCGATACTGTTCGCGAGAAAAGTGGTTTGGCAATGAGTTCGCGAAACAACTACCTGACCGAGGAGGAACGCCAGCAAGCTTCTCAACTTTATGCAACTCTCCAGCATTGTCGAAGTCAAACTATCGAGCAGCCGGAGGCAGTTCAGCAGATAGAGGCGGATGCAGTGAAAGAGCTTGAGAACGCAGGTTTTCGACCAGACTATATAAGTATTCGACGACAGCAGGATTTGCAGATTCCCCGGAAAGGCGACAGGAATTTGGTGATTTTGGCCGCAGTTTGGCTGGGAAATGCGCGCTTGATCGACAATCTGGAGCTGGGTTTGAATCCGCCATCCTAAAACGGGATAATGCGAAGCTGATTTTTAGGCATATTTATGAAACGTAACTTATTAAAATCCAAACTTCATCGTGTGACGGTAACCCACGCTGAGCTCGATTACGAAGGCTCGGTAGCGATTGATGGCAATCTGCTTGATGCTGCTGATATACGTGAATACGAAAAGCTTGAGGTTTATAACATTACCAACGGTGAACGCTTTGGAACCTACGCGATTCGTGCAGAAGACAATTCCGGCATCATTTCAGTCAACGGTGCTGCCGCTCATAAAGCCAACCCGGGTGATATTGTGATCATCTGCACTTATGCCGAGTTGGAAGAGAAGGAGTTAGCCAGTTTTAGACCGATCCTGGTATATGTCGACAACGACAATAGTATTACGCACACGCGCAACACCATCCCCGTTCAGGTTGCCTGAACAACGCACCTACTTCACCTGGTATCAACAAGAATCTGAAGAGTCGAACTCGGGAAAGATGGTACCGAGGGAGGGACTCGAACCCTCAAGGTCGCAAAACCAGCGGATTTTGAATCCGCCGCGTCTACCAATTCCGCCACCTCGGCACAGAGGCGCGATTATAAACAAATCTGACAGCGTATATACAGGCCGTTCGGGTTTTAGGTAAATAATCCGTCTTGCTGTTTCCTCTCGAAATGGTCTGTTAGGCTTGGCGGCCATGCGTAAATCTGATTTCTGGTACGAGCTTCCCTCCGAACTGATCGCACAAAATCCGGCTGAGAAGCGCACGGACAGTCGCCTGTTAGCATTAAGTGGTTCCGACGGCAGTGTCCGTGACCTGATGTTTACCAACCTGATGGATCTTCTCCAGCCTGGCGACTTGCTGGTATTCAACGACACTCGCGTCGTGCCGGCACGGTTACTCGGGCGTAAGGACAGCGGCGGTCAGGTCGAAGTGCTGATTGAGCGCATGCTTGATGGACAACGGGTGCTCGCTCATACCCGCGCCAGCAAGTCACCCAAGGCAGGCCAGAAGTTAATCTTCGATAAAGGGGTAGAGCTAGAAGTGCTAGGGAGACAGGGAGACTTGTTTGAGCTGAGATTCCCGGAGGCACGACCGGTAGTTCAGGTCCTTGAAGAGATCGGCCATATGCCGTTGCCACCCTACATCGAGCGCGAGGATCAGGAAGTTGATCGCGAGCGTTATCAGACAGTCTACGCGGATCGACCGGGCGCAGTGGCGGCGCCAACCGCCGGGCTGCATTTTGATGAGGCCATGATGCAACGCCTGGCAGACCATAATATAGAAACTGCATTTGTAACCCTGCATGTCGGCGCTGGCACATTTCAACCAGTACGTACCGAATTGATTGCTGAGCACCAGATGCATAGCGAATACCTCGAGGTCAGCGAGGAAGTCGCGACGAAAATCGCTGACGCTCGAGCCAGAGGGGGCAGGGTGATTGCGGTCGGTACCACGGTGGTACGATCATTGGAGTCGGCAGCGAATGAGACCGGTGTCGTTCAACCCTATCGCGGTGATACGGACATTTTCATCTATCCCGGGTATCGTTTTAAAGTTATTGATGCACTGTTAACAAACTTTCACTTGCCTGAGTCGACACTGCTGATGCTGGTTTGTGCTTTTGCCGGTAAAGACAATGTCATGAATGCATACCACCATGCAGTTAAAGAAAAATACCGTTTCTTCAGTTATGGCGATGCCATGTTTGTGACACCATGAAGTTCGAATTGCGACAAACCGATGGTGCCGCGCGACGCGGTCAACTGGTGTTCGAGCGGGGTACTGTCGAGACGCCCGCATTCATGCCGGTCGGCACCTATGGCACGGTCAAAGCGATGACACCGGAAGAGCTGCGTGAATCCGGTGCTGAGATTGTGCTTGGTAATACCTTTCATCTGATGTTGCGACCGGGCACCGATGTCATTTCGGCTCACGGAGATTTGCATGAATTCATGCACTGGCAAGGGCCGATACTGACCGACTCAGGCGGTTTCCAGGTGTGGAGCCTCGGGAAACTGCGCAAGATCACTGAAGAGGGTGTCAAGTTTCAGTCACCGGTGGATGGCGCGCGTATTTTCATGGGGCCGGAAGAATCCATGGCAGTACAACAAGCCCTGGGCGCAGACATTATAATGATATTCGATGAATGTACGGCCTTTCCGTCAACGGAGCAGGAAGCGCGCGCCTCAATGGAGCTCTCCCTGCGATGGGCGGAGCGCAGCAAGGAAGCCCATGGTGATCACTCATCGGCCCTGTTCGGTATTATCCAGGGCGGCATGTATGAGCATCTCCGCGACATTTCATTGACCGGTCTTAAGCAAATCGGCTTTGACGGGTATGCCATTGGCGGCCTGTCCGTTGGCGAACCCAAGGAAGACATGTTGCGCATACTTTCCCATCTGGAGCCACAGATGCCAAAGGAGCAACCGCGCTACCTCATGGGAGTCGGTACACCAGAAGACATTGTTGAGGCGGTGCAACGAGGTATCGATATGTTTGATTGCGTTATGCCAACGCGCAACGCACGTAATGGCTGGCTTTTTGTCTCTAGCGGCGTGGTGAAGATACGCAATGCGCGTTACGAGCAGGATACAGGACCTTTGGACCCGGAATGCGACTGTTATACCTGCCGAAACTACTCACGCGCTTACCTGCGGCATCTTCATCGTTGCAATGAGATTCTGGGGGCCAGGCTCAATACCATCCACAATTTGCACTATTATCAGCGCCTGATGCGGGATTTGCGCGCGGCAATTGCTGCGAAAAGGCTGGATGAATTCGTCGAGAAGTTTTATGGTATGCGCCGCTCGACGGAATAGAGTCCGTCTGAAATCGCACAATTACTAAAAGTTCAACTAAATTAACCGGTTAGTGACAATGGAAACAATTCTGGCATTTCTTATTCCCGACGCAATGGCAGCTGAATCAGCAGGTGGCGTAGCCGGCGGCGGTCAATTCCTTATTATGATGGTGATCCTGTTTGGTCTCATGTATTTCATGATCATCCGTCCGCAGTCGAAACGGGCGAAAGAACACCGCGCCATGGTTGAGGCACTTGCCAAGGGTGATGAGATCATTACCACTGGCGGCACCCTGGGTCGTGTGACCAATGTGGGCGAACAGTTTCTTACGGTTGAGGTCGCCAGCGGTGTTGAGATCAAGGTACAGCGTGGTTCAGTGGCATCGATAATGCCCAAGGGAACTATCAAGTCTGCTTGAACCCAGTTTCTTCCGCTCCAATAACAATGAATAAGTATCCTCTCTGGAAATACCTGATCATCCTGATCGTTGTTCTGGTCGGTGCAGTGTATGCGCTGCCCAATTTGTTCGGCGAGGATCCTGCCCTGCAAATCTCCGCGTCTCGATCGGTAAATGTTGATGCGGCCACGCTCGATCGGGTGAAAGGTTTTCTCGATCGCAAGAAACTGGAATATCGTTCCGTGAGTCTTGATGATCAGGGCATCAAGGTGCGCTTTAACGAAACCGAAACCCAGTTGCGCGCCCGTGATCTGGTGCAACGTGAGCTGGGCGATAACTTCACTGTCGCGTTGAATCTCTTGCCAGCGACACCAGGATTTTTGTCTAGCCTGGGCGGCAAGCCCATGTATCTGGGTCTCGACCTTCGCGGTGGTGTGCACTTCCTGATGCAAATGGATATGGAGGCCGTTGTAACCAAGGCCGAGGAAAGTTATGCCAGCGACATCAGGAATTACATGCGCAAGGACAAGATTCGATATCTCACTGTCGGCCGACGCGGTGGCGGTGGTTTGCGTGTGCGATTCCGCAGCGAGGAAGACCGGGAAAAAGGAAGAGAGCTGATTCGCAACAAAATTCAGGAACTACAGCTTGTTGATGTGAGGGGTGATCGCACCTTTGATCTTCTGGTCAATCTCAGCGAAGAGGCATTACGTGAGAAGAATCGTCTTGCACTCGAGCAGAACATGACGTCATTGCGCAACCGTGTGAATGAACTGGGCGTTGCCGAGCCGATTATTCAGCAGCAGGGTGCAGAGCGTATCGTCGTGCAGTTGCCTGGTGTTCAGGATACGGCCAAGGCAAAAGAGATATTGGGTCGCACAGCCACACTTGAAATTAAACTGGTGGATGAAGAGCACGATGTTCAGGGCGCGGTCGCCGGTCGTGTTCCACCGGGTTCCAGAATTTATAAGTATCGGGATGGTCGACCAATCCTGATCAAGAATCGACTGATTTATTCCGGTGAGAGCATCGTTGATGCGGCACCAGGCTTTGACAGTCGTAGTAGTTCACCCATTGTCTCTATCACTCTTGATTCACGCGGCGCCGCAATTAATCAGCGCGTAACCGGACAGAACCTGAACAAGCGCATGGCCGTTATTTACATCGAAGTGCGCTCGAAAGAAAAGCTGGATGAGAATGGTAATCCGGTACTGGACGAAAATGGTGAAATAGTTCGCATCAAGGAGCGCATTGAAGAGGTGATTACCGCACCGGTGATTCGCGCACAGCTGGGTAAACGCTATCAGATCGAGGGTCTGGATAGCATGGAAGAGGCGAACGACATTGCGCTGTTGTTACGCGCTGGTGCGCTGGCCGCTCCCATTACCATCGTTGAAGAGCGCACCATTGGCCCGAGCCTCGGTGCCGACAATATCGAGAAAGGCTTTCAGTCCATCCTGATCGGTTTTGTCGCGGTCATGATATTCATGCTTGTCTATTACAAGGTATTTGGTGTGTTTGCCGATACCGCACTGGTATTGAATCTGGTATTGATCGTCGCCGTGTTGTCGCTATTCCAGGCAACACTGACGCTCCCTGGCGTCGCCGGTATCCTGTTGACGGTCGGTATGGCAGTCGACGCCAATGTGCTGATTTACGAACGTATACGTGAAGAATTACGAATCGGAAATACGCCACAAGCGTCCATACATGCCGGTTATGAAAAAGCATTCGGCACCATTGCCGATGCCAACATCACCACGCTGATTGCCGCGATCATGCTATTTAATTTTGGCACTGGCCCAATCAAAGGATTTGCCATCACATTGAGTATCGGCATTCTGACGTCAATGTTTACCGCGATATTGGTTACGCGCTCCATCGTTAATCTTAGTTTCGGTGGACGTCGCCTGAAGACATTACCGGTTTAGCCAGCTATGGAATTTTTCAAGAAGCAAACGCACATTGATTTTATTGGTCGTCGTCGACTGCCAATCGCAGTTTCGATTCTGCTAGTGATCGGTACGTTGGTGGCGCTCTATACCAAGGGACTTAACTTCGGCCTGGATTTTACTGGCGGCACCCTGGTTGAGCTGAGCTACAAAGAGCCTGTGCAGGTCGCCCAGGTGCGCAAGCAACTGGCTGATGCCGGGCTAACCGATACGGTGGTGCAGCATTTTGGAACGTCGCGTGATGTCATGGTGCGCATTCCTGTGCGGAAAGGCGCTGACAGTGCGGCCATGAGTAATGAGGTGGTCGGGATACTCAGATCGGCTACCAATGAGAAACTGGTTCGAAGTCGACCTGGCAAGGCGCAACAATGCTCGGTCAATGGCAGAAGCAGTCTCACTGACTGTTATATCCAGGTACGTCGTGTCGAGTTTGTTGGCCCGCAAGTAGGTGAAGAGTTAACTGAAAAGGGCGGTCTTGCACTGCTTTATACGCTGATCGCCATTTTGATTTATGTAATGTTCCGTTTTGAATGGCGATTTGCTGTCGGCGCCATTATCGCCATTGCTCATGACGTATTGCTGACGTTCGGTTTCTTTTCCATTCTGCAGCTTGAGTTCTCACTGTCTGTGCTAGCGGCAATGCTGGCTGTTCTCGGTTACTCGCTGAATGACACTATTGTTGTTTTCGATCGAATCCGTGAAAACTTTCGTCGTTTGCGTAAGGAGTCAACGGTAGAAGTGATGAATACTGCCATCAACCAGACGATATCGCGCACCATCATTACCTCGACGACTACGTTGCTGACAGTTTTGGCACTGTTCTTCCTTGGTGGCGAAATTATTCACGGGTTTTCCATTGCTCTCATCGTTGGTGTGATTGTGGGAACCTACTCATCCATCTTCGTTGCGACACCGGCGGTCCTCGCTATGGGCGTCTCACGTGAAGATCTGATGCCAGTGAAAAAAGAAGGTTCGGTCGACGATCTGCCCTAGTTTCTATAGCTGGCCCTGCCGCTTGGCAGGAATCCCTGTTTTGTCACAATTCCGCGCTATTTAAGCCGCTACAGTCCGATTATCCTGTCGAGCAGGTGGTTTATCGGCGCTTTATTGAGCCGGCTGAAAGCTCTGTGCTATGAGCTATACTGAAAATTCTAATAAATTCATATTCGCTCCCTCAGGAGGAAAATCATGGCAGGCGACTGGTGGATGATTGTGCCCGGTAATCAGGGTTTATCACTTTTGATTCTGGGTTCGGTCCTGATTATTTTCATGTACGGCGGCCGTACTGCGATGCATGGCGCCTTGCATGCACTGACGCGCACAGTAGCGGGTCCCCTTCGACTGGGGGCACGCTGGCTGTTCAAGACTGCCGATGATATGCGCGCGCGCAACAAAGCGGTGCTACTTGCTCATGGTCGTGACGAATTGAAGCGCACGATCGAGAGAGAATTCGAGCGCATCGCCAGTATCGTCCAGCGCGATTTGCATGGTTATCCAGAGCTTCAAAGAAAGCTCATGCTCGAGACCACCAAGATCGAGGAAGATTATAAAAAATGTGCCGAGGTTCAACCGCAATCGCCGCAGTGGGATGAAGCCGTCAAGGCCATCGCGAACATCACACCTTCCAATGGCCTCGTAGAAAAAATTCTTGAAGACATCGCCACTTCTATGGAGAAGATTCATGCTAGGGCCATGGCTGAATACCGAAGGTCTTATCAGCAGCGCCACAAGATTCTGAAGGGTTTCTCCCCTTTCTGGCGGTCACTGTCCCAGACCATGACTGAGGTCGACAAGAAGATCGAGGGTTTGCAGGATACCGCCAAGCGAATCGACGCTCAGATGGATCGTTTCAAGGAAATTGATAAGGGCACGGACAAGGCTGAGGCCATGTTGCAGGCTTCGGCATCGCGCCAGTTTATTATTGATACGCTGCTGGTAACACTCGTTGGTTTTGGTGCCTACATCAACTCCAAGTTGATTTCATTACCGCTGTCCGAGATGGTGGACAATCAGATGGTGGCCGCCGGTCTGCGTACCGCTGATGTCGCCGCACTGGTGATCATTTTTATTGAAATTGTCATGGGCGTATTCCTGATGGAAGCCCTGGGGATGACGCATCTGTTCCCGAAAATGGGCAGCCTGAGCGCCAAGGCAACGCGGCGTGTGGTTTGGGCCTCGGCGCTATTTCTCCTGTTTCTTGCCTCTGTCGAAGCCGCGCTGGCATTCATGCGAGACCTTATGGTGGCCGAGAAATTAACCGCGACCAAGGCGCTGATTACCGGTCAAGCCGAGGTGGCACCGGCCACACCGGACGGTGGTATCGGCAACATTCCGATGGCGGGCCAGATGGTGTTGGGTTTCGTATTGCCGTGGGCGCTTGCCTTCATTGCCATTCCATTCGAATCCTTTATGACTTCAGTGCGCACCGTGTCGGGTACGTTGCTTGTTTTGCTAACCCGCAGCGCTGGTTTCATCCTTCGTATTTCAAGCAACATTGTGAAAAATGCTGTGCACTTGTTGGTGAGTCTTTACGATGTGATAATTTTTATTCCACTTGCCATCGAAAGGGTGGTGCGAAACAGTTCTGGTGGAGAGCGACGACAAAAAGAACGCCCTGGTGTCGCTAGTTTCCCCAAGCGCAAGTCAGGTGAGCGTACTGCTACAGGAGAGTTTTGATGATTAAAAAAATAAGTGCGCTCATGGCTGTTGCGCTCGCGGTGGTGAGTATCGCCAGCTGTACGGGGGATAACGGGAGACACGCGATTTACATGGTGGTCGACACATCGGGTACCTACGCTCGTCAATCGGATAAGGCAAGAGATGTGCTGAAGTACCTATTGATAACCGCCAATCCCGGTGACACGCTGGCACTGGCACGCATAGATAGCCGCAGTTATACGGAGAAGAACATCATCGCAAAGGTGACACTCGAAAACGTACCGTCCAAGGCAAATGCACAAAAGAAGGAGTTTGCAGCGAAAGCCGATCGCTTCGTACAAAAGATTCGCAAAGCACGCGGCAGTGCCTATACCGATATCTCCGGCTCTTTGATTCTTGCGACTGAATTTCTCAGGGAGACGGGCGCGAGCAAGCAGACTATCGTCATTTTTTCCGACATGAAGCAGGAGCTCGGCAAGGGCACCGTGCGTGATTTCGATTATGATGTGAAGGGCATTGATTTTGTCGTCATTAATATCGTCAAGCTGCGTTCGGATAATGTTGACCCGCGTCGCTATCAACGCCG
>CAJICK010000126.1_pt1 | contig 39328 bp, 32 predicted proteins | sample 9199621 | NCBI WGS metagenome assembly CAJICK01 (sample SAMEA7708342, study PRJEB35096) | sediment metagenome | biome: marine neritic benthic zone biome [ENVO:01000025]; feature: sediment [ENVO:00002007]; material: shallow marine sediment [ENVO:03000034] sea grass bed [ENVO_01000059] ... | reverse complement strand
TCGACTACCCGCAACCGGATCTCGAATGCGAGATCATCATGAAGGAATCTGGCATTGATAAAGACATGGCGGAAAAACTGGTGCGCTTTGCCGGCATGACACGCAACCTGAAAGACAGCGGACTGGAAGAAGGTGCCAGCACGCGCTTGCTGGTGCATGCAGGCAAGCTCATGGCCTCTGGTATTGATCCTGCCAATGCCTGTCATGGCGCCATCGCCGAATCACTGACTGATGATCCAGAGATGCTCGAGGCCATCAACGAGCTTAGTGCCTCGCTATTCTAGCCGAATCCATTCACCGCAATGACCACTCAACCGCTGGATGCCAAAGATATCGAACAGCGTCTGAGTGGCCCCTTGTCAGCGGTGCTGTCACCACGACGCACCATCACTGATGCAGCAATATCTTTGTCCTATCTCGATCCGGCGGAGCAGGAATTCATTATTCGTTGGACCACAACCCTGGCGCATACCAATGCCGAACTGGGTTTTCAGTTTGCGCACCATGCCGGCGACGCCATTACGTGCATGTCACAAACGGACATCGAGACCTGGATTGATCACGCGACTGAAATCTATGACCACGATGGCCTGTTTGCCGCAATCAGTTTTCTAGAGAAGCCGAAACAATACGCAGATGAAATCATCAACCGCGCGAACTCGGTTCAATTTGATGATGTTGCCGGCATGCTTGGTATCTATATTAACGGCCTCGCGGGCAGACGATTGACCGTTGATGCTGCTGACCATGGCTATACCGACACCGAAACCGTCTACCTGCCACATCGCGTTTCGCTATTTGAAGACCCGGCACTCAACCGGCTGGTCTACAAAACCATGGCATCACTACTGTGGGGACAAACCTGGTATGGCACATTTCGACTGGACGCTGTCGGGCGTACGTTGGAAGAAAGGTTGAATTGTTTCGAACGGCCTCGTGCAGCACGCGATTTGTACGAAGCGCTGGAATGTATTCGCATAAGCGCTTGTGTGGAACGAGACCTGCCAGGGCTTTCTCGCAGCTGGCAGCAAGTAATGGCTTTACAGGGTGAGCGACACTATCCATCACACTGGTCGAGCATCATTGAACGGCTGCAGCACTCGGACGCGACGGCCGAAACCAGCCTGAGCTGTTTGCCAGAAATCATGAACGACGAAGCGCCCGAACCATGGATTTTTCAGGGCCGATTGGTACCGGAAAATGTCAGCGAGGTTATGCAAGCACGCATGATGCGAGACAAGGCTGCGATGCGATCTGCGCTCGCCGACATCACGAATGAAGCCAATAAAAGTTTGGCTGACGAAAACGACAGTGAGGAAAGCGATACTGAAGCATTACAGTTCGAAATCCGCACCACTAAACACCCGCAATTGCCAGGAGAGGTCGAGCTTCAGTTGAGTCTTGGCGGGCAAGCCATGGGTGTACCACCAGAACTTAAAGCGCTGTTGCAGTCCATTCTTCAGGATCTCGGTGGCTTTCCAACCGAGTACCTGGTCGCTGCCGGTGACAATGACTTCGAACCACAGGCCATAGAAAGCGAAATGGCCGGTATCGAAAACGAACTGGGGCCGGCTACCTATTACCCGGAGTGGGATCATCAACGACATCAGTACCGGCGTGACTGGTGTGCCCTGCGCGAACAGGAAATTGAACCAAAAGATGAACCCTTTGTTCGGGACACATTAAAGAAATACCACGGCGAACTGCAGCACCTGCGCAAGGCCTTTGAGGCACTGCGTGGGGAAAACCAGTTAATGAAACGCCAGCCCGATGGCGACGATGTCGACTTCGATGCAGTGGTGCAGGCGATGACAGATTTGAGTCTCGGATTGGAAATGCCACCACAGCTTTTCACCCGCACGCATCGCCATGAACGCAATATTGCCGTGATGTTCATGGTCGATATGAGCGGCTCCACCAAGGGCTGGGTCAATGATGCCGAACGCGAATCACTGGTATTGCTGTGCCAGGCGTTGGAGATCCTGGGAGATCGCTACGCCATCTATGGCTTCTCAGGCATGACCCGAAAGCGATGTGATCTTTATTGCGTTAAACATTTTGATGAACCCTATTCCAAACAAGTAGAACAACGCATCACCGGGATCAAGGCGCAGGACTACACGCGCATGGGCGTGACCATTCGACACCTGAGTAAGTTATTGAACGAAGTTGATGCACGTACCAAATTATTAATCACGCTTTCGGACGGAAAGCCCGATGATTTTGACGGCTATCGTGGTGACTACGGCATCGAAGATACGCGCCAGGCGTTGATCGAAGCCAAGCGACAGGGGATTCATTCCTTCTGCATCACCATCGATGATGAAGCACGAGACTATCTACCGCACATGTACGGCGCGGTGAACTACACGATTATTGATGACATAAGGAAGTTACCGCTGAAGGTAGCGGACGTATATCGGCGATTAACGGTATGAATTACGCGATAGTAATTTTGGGCTCTAGGTAAACATCCTGAATTGCGTTTAGCAATTCCACTCCATCTTTCATTGGTTTCTGGAAGGCTTTACGACCGGAAATAAGGCCCATGCCACCGGCACGCTTGTTTATGACTGCCGTGCGCACGGCTTGTGCAAGATCGTTCTTGCCTGAAGCGCCACCGGAATTGATCATGCCCACACGACCCATGTAGCAGTTGGCTACCTGATAGCGTGTCAGGTCAATCGGGTGATCCGAGGTGAGCTCGGTGTACATCTTTTCATGCGTTTTACCGAACTTGATAGCAGTAAAGCCGCCATTGGTTTGTGCCTGTTTTTGTTTGATGATGTCAGCACCCAGCGTTGCCCCTAAATGATTCGCCTGGCCGGTTAAATCACTGGCGACATGATAGTCCGTGCCTTCGTGCTTGAACTTGTCGTTGCGCAGATAACACCAAAGCACACAGGCCATGCCGAGTTCATGGGCACGCTCGAAGGCCTCGCCTATCTCCACAATCTGCCGATGTGATTCTTCTGAACCAAAATAAATAGTGGCCCCAACCGCCGTTGCTCCCAGCTCCCAGGCCTTATCGACACTGGCAAACAAGACCTGATCATAACGATTGGGATAAGTCAGTAGTTCGTTGTGATTGATCTTCACAACGAAGGGGATTTTGTGTGCGTACTTGCTACTCACCGACGCCAGCACGCCCAGTGTAGATGCGACGCCGTTACAGCCGCCCTCGATCGCGAGCTTGATAATATTTTCCGGGTCAAAGTAATCCGGGTTGGGCGCAAACGAGGCGCCGGCGGAATGTTCCACGCCCTGATCAACAGGTAAAAGCGAAAGATACCCGCTACCGCCAAGGCGACCATGATTAAACAGGGCCTGAAGATTACGTTTTACCTGCGAACTTCGTTCGGAACTACCATGAATACGGTCAACAAAGTCTGGCCCAGGTAAGTGTAAACGTTCGCTACTGATGGTTTCGCAACGATGATTTAGCAAATCGTCTGCATCATCCCCCAGAAGACTGATTATGCGATCAAGCATGGTTCGCTCCTTTTTACATCTGTGCCTTGTAGTTGCCGTCTACCCAACAGCGAGGAAGTTCCTCGTCGGAAGGAAACACCAAATCACTTTTATTAAAGTCCTGCGGTTCCTGCATTTCTTCGCCCGCATGAAAACGTCCGGATACGGTCGCCTGGAATGGATCGATCAGGACGTTCGTGTCCATTATCTCGACCAGATCACCACTCTTTTTATCTTTTAAATACATAGGTATCTCCCCTTATTTGATCTGTTCATTGTTGTTTATGAGGCCGCTGCCGGCTTTGACGGGCGTCAAATTGGCCGAATCACACAAGCGCCAGCTAATTTGGTGCATAATGCCGGCTAACCGCTACAGAACAATTTCAAAAAAAGAGGGAGTTTCATGTCCGCACTCATTTGTGGCTCGTTCGCCTACGACACCATCATGGTGTTCCACGACCAGTTCAAAAACCATATTCTGCCCGACAAGGTCCACATACTTAATGTGTCTTTTCTGGTGCCCAACATGCGCCGGGAATTTGGCGGGTGCGCCGGTAATATTGCCTACAACTTGAAACTGCTCGGCGGCGACCCGCTGCCCATGGGCACCGTAGGAAACGACTTTGCCCAGTATGCCGAATGGATGGATCAGTGCGGGATCACCCGTAAGTGCCTGAAGACAATTGAGGAGACCTATACCGGTCAGGCCTTTATTACCACCGACACGGACGATAACCAGATTACCGCATTCCATCCCGGCGCCATGAACAATGCTCATGAGGTCGAGGTACGTGATGCCAACAACGTTACTATCGGTATTGTCTCACCCGATGGTCGTGAGGGCATGATCCAACATGCGCAACAATTTGCTGCCGAGGGCATACCATTTATCTTCGACCCGGGGCAGGGCATGCCAATGTTTAACGGCGAGGAGCTGATGCAGTTCGTCGATCTGGCGACCTGGATCACACTCAATGACTATGAGGCGCAGCTACTGCAGGAGCGCACCGGGCGTGAACTCGATGATCTGGCGAATGACGTTGAGGCGCTTATTGTTACGCTTGGAGCCAAGGGCTCAAGGATTTACCACGACAGTGAGCGCGTCGACATTCCGCCGGCCAAGATATCAATGGTTAACGATCCCACTGGCTGCGGTGATGCCTACCGTGCAGGATTATTATATGGACTGGAAAAAGGTCTCGACTGGGAAACCACCGGTCGCATTGCTGGACTGATGGGCGCGATCAAGATTGAAAACCATGGCACCCAGAATCATAGCTTTACCCGCGATGAATTTAACGCGCGCTATAAACAAAATTTTGGGTCAACGGTTTTGTAACTCTTTGCTGCCTGGCCGGGTCGAAATTTAAATGAGTCAATCATTAGTCGATGCGCTGCAAGACCCGGCCTTATACGACCACCCGGTTAGCCAGTTTGAGGTAATTGAGACCCATATTAGCTGGGTGCTGCTGACAGGTGACTACGTTTACAAGATCAAAAAGCCAGTGGATTTTGGTTTTCTTGATTTTTCCACCCTGGAAAAACGCCACCACTTCTGCAGAGAAGAGCTACGCCTGAACCAACGGCTGGCACCAGAACTCTACCTGGATGTGATTGCCATCGGTGGTAGCGTCGATGCTCCCGTGCTGGGTGATAAGTCGAGCAGTATCGAATATGCGGTAAAAATGCGGCAATTCGACGAAGCCTCGCGTCTGGATCATTTATTGACCGAGGGCAAACTGACAGAGAGCCATATCGACCAACTTGCCGACGAGTTGGCGACATTTCATCAATCCACAGCCGTGGCCGATAAAACGAAGCCGTACGGCGACCCGGAAATTGTATATCACTTTATTGATGAAAATTTTCAGCAGATCCGCCCACTACTGGATCCGGCGAAACATCAAAACCAACTCGAACTGCTCGATGTCATCGAACAGTGGTGCCGGCAGTCGTTCGATTCATTGCGCGACGTCATTTTAAAAAGAAAACAGAACGGATTTGTTCGTGAATGCCACGGTGACGCGCACCTGGCCAACATGGTGCTGATCGAGAATAACGTGGTGTTGTTTGATTGCCTTGAATTCAATCCCGAGCTTCGCTGGATTGATGTCATCAGTGAGCTGGCGTTTGTCACCATGGATCTTGATGATCGAAAGCACCCGGAATTCTCCCGGCGCTTGCGCGACCGCTATCTGCAACGTACCGGGGATTACGCCGGGCTTGCGCTGCTAAGATTTTACCAGGTCTATCGTGCCTGCGTGCGCGCCAAGGTGGCAGCGCTTCGGTTGCAACAAACCGGATCCAGCGAAGAGCGCGAATCCACCTGGCAGGAATTCTGTAGCTACCTGGAACTTGCCGGATCCTACACGCACGCTCAACACCCGGTGATCATTTGTTGCTATGGGGTTTCTGGTTCCGGCAAAACCACAGTCAGTCAAAAAATACTGGAGTCGCTGCCACTGATTCGGCTGCGCAGTGATGTCGAACGTAAACGCCTGTTTGGCCTGACCCTTGAAGCGAAAACCCCTGTCGATAAGAAAGCTGCGCTTTATGGCAAGGATGCAACGCGCCGCACCTTCGAGAGGCTGGCGGAAATCGCGAGGTTAGTTGTAAGTGCGGGCTTCGGTGTGATTGTTGACGCGACCTTTTTGCGGCAAACAGAACGCGAACGCTTCTCAAATCTCGCCAACACACTAGGCAAGCCGTTTGTGATCCTTGAAGTCATTGCCAGCGAAAAGGTGATGCGTTCCCGTATAGAGCATCGAGACAGCCTGGGCGAGGATGCCTCCGAGGCAGACACCTCGATACTGGAACTACAGCTGGAATGGCGCGAGGCCCTGACCGAGGAAGAGCGCGAACACACGCTGACGGTGACCAATGATGACGGCTTTGACCTTGGCGAGATTTGCACGAATCTCGATACCCTTATCAAAAGTAGGTAATAGCTGGGTATACCTTAATATATATAGGCGGCTCGGCTACTTGCAGAAATGACTGTTTTCTCTTAATTCGACCGTTTGTCATTTCCCCAACCCTTCCACATTTTTTCCCCAACTTGTCCACAGGGCTATGCCTTGTGTAAAACCGTAAAAATTTTTTCAATAGACGGCTAAAAAGTCTTTACAACATAATTTCATTTAAGCACACTATTCTGCGGTTTCGGCTCACCACAACCACAACATATTGTGGTTTCAACCTCGGGGGTTCCAACGCGTTTGGATGGGGGTCGGAAGACATGAAAGATCAACAATTTACCAACCCGGACCACCACCGGGGCATAACATGGAGGAGGTAAGAACCGAATGAAGGCCGCCGAAATCGAAGAACAGCAACAACAAACCCAGGATATTGAACTCCAACCGGCCTCTTACGATATCTGGGATAAAAAATACCGGCTGAAGACAAAAAACGGGTCGCCCATCGACTCCGATCCCGCCGGCACCCACCAGCGCGTGGCCAAGGCCCTGGCCGACGTCGAAACCACACCGGAAAAACAGGAAGAATGGTTTGGCAAATTTGTCTGGGCACTGGAAAACGGTGCCATCCCGGCAGGCCGAATTACCTCAAATGCTGGCGCCCAGGAACACAAGCCAGCAACCAGTACCATTAACTGCACGGTTTCGAGCACCGTGCCCGATTCCATGGACGGCATTCTGCGCGCTGCCCATGAAGCCGGCCTGACCCTGAAAGCCGGTTGCGGCATCGGTTACGAATTTTCCACGCTGCGCCCCAAAGGCGCCTTCGTCAGCGGTGCCGGAGCCTACACCTCTGGTCCGCTGTCATTCATGGATATCTTTGATGCCATGTGTTTCACCGTCTCCAGCGCCGGTGGCCGTCGTGGCGCACAAATGGGCACGTTCGACATCTCGCACCCCGACGTCGTCGATTTTATTCGCGCCAAACGCGAAGACGGCAGACTGCGCCAGTTCAACCTCTCCTGCCTGATCACCGATGAGTTTATGCAGGCAGTAAAAAATGACGACAACTGGGACCTGGCCTTCCCGGCCAATAAGCCGGAATACGACGATCCGGAGAGCCTCATCGTCTGGCGCCGCTGGCCGCACAACAAGGGCTACATCACCAACGAGCTGGGTGAAGTGGCATGCAAGGTCTACAAGACCATGCCCGCACGTCGTCTGTGGAACCTGATCATGACTTCCACCTATGACTACGCCGAACCGGGCTTCATCCTGATCGACAAGATCAACGAAATGAACAACAACTGGTTCTGCGAAAACATTCGCGCCACCAATCCTTGTGGTGAGCAGCCTTTACCGCCTTATGGTTCCTGCCTGCTGGGTTCGGTCAATCTGACCAAATTTGTTGAGAATCCGTTCACCGATAAAGCCCGGTTTGACTGGGAGCGCTTCCGCGAGGTGGTCAAGATCTTTACCCGTATGCTCGACAACGTGGTGGAAATCAATGGTCTGCCGCTGGAAGGTCAGCGCGATGAAATCCATAGCAAGCGTCGTCATGGCATGGGATTCCTCGGCCTTGGCTCCACCGTCACCATGCTGAAAATGAAGTATGGCGAAGAGGCATCGCTGGAATTTACCGATCGGGTTGCCCGCGAAATGGCCGAAGCCGGTTGGGAAGTGGGTATTGAGCTGGCCGCAGAAAAAGGCCCGGCACCAGTTCTCGAACAGGAATTTGACGTCACCGGAGCCATGCTCGCACAACGCCCGGAAATGAAAGACGACGGCTATAAGGCAGGTGACAAGATCGCAGGTAAGGTGTTGATGGCGAAATACTCACGCTACATGCAGCAATTCGACAAAGCCATTACCGATCGCATTGCAGAAGTTGGTTCGCGTTTCACCCACCATACTTCCATTGCACCTACCGGCACTATTTCGTTGTCACTGGGCAACAATGCCAGTAACGGTATCGAACCATCCTTTGCACATCACTACAGCCGCAATGTAATCCGTGAAGGTCGCAAGACCAAAGAGAAGATTGAGGTCTATTCTTTCGAGTTGCTTGCCTATCGCGAACTGGTTAACGCTCACGCTCACCCGGATGCGGATGATCCGGAGAACCGACTGCCGGAATACTTCATCAGCTCGGATGATGTGACGCCTCGGCAACACGTGGACATACAAGCGGCAGCACAGAAATGGGTAGATTCCTCCATTTCCAAAACTGCCAACGTGCCAACCGATTTCCCCTATGAAGAATTCAAGGATATTTACATGTATGCCTACGATAAGGGACTCAAGGGTTGTACCACATTCCGCTTTAACCCGGAGGCATTCCAGGGCGTATTGGTGAAAGACAAAGATCTCGAGAACACCACCTATCGCTTCCAGCTCGAGGATGGCGAGATCGTGGAAGTTAACGGCAATGAAGAGATCGAATACGACGGCGAGATCCATTCTGCCGCCAATCTCTACGATGCCCTCAAGGAAGGGTACTACGGCAAGTTCTGATCGTAGTTAAAAAAGAAACCATCAGACACCGTATCCAGAACGCAAAGATGTAACGGATAAAAGGGAGTCCGCTAGAGGAGAATTCAATATGACTATCAAGATCGAAAAGAAAATTACCGGCTACGAAGTCGCCAAGGAAGATGCAGCGCAGGAGTCGGAGGTCGAAAGCAATGTCGTGCACATGCATGAAAAGCTTGAACGTCCGGAAACACTTAGGGGTAATACATACAAGATCAAGACACCGCTCACAGAGCACGCGCTGTATGTGACGATTAACGATGTTTGCCTGAACGAAGGCACGGATCACGAGAAATGGCGGCCATTTGAAATATTCATTAACTCAAAAAGCATGGATCATTTTCAGTGGGTAGTCGCACTGACTCGGGTTATTTCTGCTGTTTTCCGTAAAGGTGGCGATGTCACCTTCCTGGTAGAAGAACTTCGCTCTGTATTCGATCCACGTGGTGGTTATTTCAAGAAGGGTAAATACACACCATCACTGGTTGCGGACATCGGTGACGTCATTGAGTGTCATTTAAAGCAAATTGGCATGATCCAAAGCGAAGAAATTGACGAACATCGCAAGAGTATTCTTGCTGAAAAACGTGCTCAATTTGAATCAAAAGACCAGAATACGACCAGTGAACCCGAAGCAAAGTCTGATTTCCCCGCCGAAGCACAGCTTTGCAACAAATGTATGACCAAAGCAGTTATTAAAATGGATGGTTGCATGACTTGTCTTAACTGCGCTGATTCAAAATGTGGTTAAACATAAAGTTGGTATGATTTTTTGTTAATGAGTGACTTGGTTAGATATAAAACTTGCAAAAAAATTTGCATTTTTTAAAAACTGTTACTAGAGTTACGCTTTGAAACGGATGTCAAGTGTGCTAAATACGTTTTAAGCAACATATGGAAATAGTTTTTGAAGTGTGAAAAGAAGAAGCGACAGCATTGGTTTATAAAATCCGCCGACGCTGATTGCTAACAAGCTTCAAACAGAATAACGAAACGGGTTTTATAACCAAGGAGAACAAAAACCGTTTTGTATCGATTGCGAGTATCGACATTCAGGACTACAAGACTGAATTTTTCAGTTAAAACGGCAACAAATAACAAGCCGAGAGTCCATTGTCTCGCTTCTGGAAGTCAAAATTGGCAGCCAAAGGCTGCTTTTCTCTTCATTTCTCGCATCAACCCTTTTATCAAACCTACCGGTGGGGTGTGTAACTCAGCCTCGGTTTTCTGGTAAGTCCTCTAACCACAGAGAAGGAGCACGACATGGCAGCAAAAAAACGTTCGACTAAAAAAAAGGCCGGCAAGAAAAAAACGGCCAAACGTAGCGCGAAGAAACGCGTAACGAAGAAGAAAGCTTCGAAGAAGAAAACGAAGAAAAAGGCTAAGAAGAAAGCCAAGAAGAGAGCTACGAAGAAGAAAGCCAAGAAAAAGGCTAAAAAGAAAGCTAAAAAGAAAGCTAAAAAGAAAGCTAAAAAGAAAGCTAAAAAGAAAGCTAAAAAGAAAGCTAAAAAGAAAGCTAAAAAGAAAGCTAAAAAGAAAGCCAAGAAAAAGGCTAAAAAGAAGACTAAGAAAAAAGCTAAGAAAAAAGCTAAGAAGAAGGCTAAAAAGCGTCGTAAATAGTTAGCCCTGTTTCCAGTTGCCCCGGTTCGCCGGGGCAGCAAGGAAACACTGAAGGCCGGCAAAATTGGGTGGTTATTGTTCCTGATTCCGGCCTTTTTCTTTTTCTACCGTTCCCAGGCGTAATCGGCGTTGAGAATTTACTCGAATTTCTGCTTGTCAGCCTTGATAAGCGCTTTATCTAACGCTTCCAGCCTTTCTGGTGTACCCACATCAATCCATTTACCACCGTAGTATTGACCACTCACCAGGCCATCGGTCATTGCCTTATGTAAAACAGGCGCTAGTGGAAAGCTTTCTTCATGAACTTGATCGAAAAGACTTGGCGAATAGATGCCGATACCAGTAAAGGTTAACTTCTCTCCGTTCTCGAGGTTTACCAATGAGTTGCTTAGATAAAAATCGCCTTCTGGATGGTGGGCAGGATTATCAGTCAGCACCAGATGAGCAAGACCGGGAATATCTTGCGGAAGACTCGAAATCGGGAAATCAGTCCACACATCGCTATTGATAACAATAAACGGCTTATCGCCGAGTAGTGGTAAGGCCTTTTTAATACCACCACCGGTTTCCAAGGCACCACTGGACTCATCTGAATAGACAACACTGATACCAAATTTACTACCGTCTCCCAGATAATCGACGATTTGCTCACCGAGATGGGCGTGATTCACAACAATATGTGTTACCCCGCCTTCTTTCAGTGCTTCGATTGCATATTCGATCAGTGCTTTACCGCCAGCTCTTAGCAACGGTTTGGGAACAGTATTGGTTAGTGGCCGCATACGTTCACCGCGCCCGGCAGCAAGTATCATCGCTTTCATCTTGATTACCTTGTTTAAGCGGTATCGTATGGGATATTTAGTTCATCAATAAGCTGGATAAGCGGCTTTAAGGATTCATGTCGCCTTCCAACCTCTATGATGTAGCCCAACGTACGTGGTATATCGTTGAGATAAGCGCTTTTGCCATCTCTATGATTCAAGCGAGCAAATATACCGCTAGCCTTCAGATGCCGTTGTGCGCCCATTAAGTCGAACCAACGCATAAACTGCTCTTCATCTTCACCTACGGGGATACCAGTTTGCCTGGCAAGACGGAAATAACCCATTGCCCAATCAGCAACGCGCGATTCCGGCCATCGAATGTAGCAATCACGCAACAATGATACGAGATCATAGGTAACCGGACCCAACACGGCGTCCTGAAAATCCAGAATTCCTGGATTATTGACCTCTGTAACCATCAAGTTTCGCGAGTGATAGTCACGATGCACCCAAACCTGGGGCTGCGACAATGCCGATTCGGCCAATTTGGCAAAAACTTCGTCCAAACCAGCATGCTGATCCTTGCTCAAAGTCAGGCCAAGATGCTTGTTGAGGTACCATTCACGGAACAATTCCATCTCGTTAAGCAATAATTCGCGATCATAGTCTGGTAAAAAGGCTTTATCGACGAATGTGCCGGCCTGTAACACCGCTAGAGCGCCTAACGCATCGCCATATAACCTCTCTACAGTTTTATCATTCAAGTGCGTCAGATAGACGTCTGAGCCCAGATCACTTAACAACAAAAAACCCTGCTCTGTATCGATCTCGATAATCTTGGGTACATTAAGGCCCAATTCATAAAATTGCCGCCCGATCTTTATAAATGGCCCGCAATTTTCCTTATCAGGTGGTGCATCCATGACAACATAGCTTTCGCCAAAGACATTAAACCGAAAATAACGGCGAAAACTGGCATCACTCGACGCAGGTTGCGTATCTATCGATTCGATACTAAAAATTTTGCTTAACCAGCGATTGAGTTGGTCGTGTCTTGGATCTTGGGACATGCTAAATCGTTATTGAAGTCGGAGTTGGGACCACTTGTCAGCAACACGCATAAGCATGATTGCTTGATGGACCCCTGATTCTATGCAATTTTATGGTGCAAACAACAACATCTGTCGTTTCATGCCCCAAATTAACTCATTTGCTACGGTTTTCCTTACCAAGGCACTTTTTGCTTTGTTGACTTCCGGCCTTCTCATTCAGTCAGTAGTCGCAGATGAGGGTCTCGGTTGCCCGGTGGATTCAAGCGCCCATGAGCAATTTGCGACGGAATTCAGCAAGCAGGCATTGGAAAACGAGGAAATGCTGCGTGTCACTGCGGATCGAATCGAGTCCTTACAAGACGAAACCGTAATCCTCACCGGCAACGTCGTCATTATTCGTGGTAATCAGCGAATCCAGACTGAGCGTGCGGTATACAAAAAATCCGAAAACACGATTGAAGCTACAGGTGACGTAAAAGTCGACACCATTGGCAGCGGCAGCTATTCGTCGCAGCACAGTTTCCTGAACCTGACAGACAACACCGGATATGCAGACATTGGTGGTTTCAGTCTCGCGCAAGGCCGTGGACGTGGCCACGCTGAACGAATTGTGTTCGTAGCAAAGGGACGACTCAAACTGAAAACTGTGCGCTTCACCACCTGTCATCCGGATAGCGAAGATTGGTATCTGAAAGCAAAAGAAATCGATATCAACCAGAACACCGACACTGGCACCGCACGCCACGCAAGCCTGAACCTGCTCGGGGTACCGATTTTTTATACACCTTGGCTCAGCTTTCCTCTGAGCGATACGCGTCGTAGTGGCTTTTTGCTGCCAGACTTCGGCACCACCGACAAAATGGGTGCATACGTTACCGTGCCCTACTACTGGAATATCGCACCAAACTACGATGCCACCTTGAAACCACGCTACATGACCAGTCGCGGTGCACAGCTACAAACAGAGTTTCGCTATTTGGGAAAACGGCATAACGGAATTGTCGAGATCGAGACCTTGCCGCACGACGCGGTCACTGGCACCAGTCGAACCGGTGCATCCTACCGGCACCAACATCGATTAAGCACCAACCTGACAGCAATGGCTGATCTTAACTGGGTATCGGACCAGGAATATTTCGACGATTTTGCCACGCAACTTTCTACCAGTAGCAAGACCCATTTGCCACAAACAGTGCAACTGGACTATCGCAAGAGTGATTGGCGCGTTGGCGCTGCGGTCTCTAACTACCAGATCATTGACAAGTCAGTGGCCGCTAGCGATTACCCTTATGCACGCCTGCCACAGCTCATTGCCGACTGGCGCCCGGGTGAACGCAGTCAATCCCTACACTACCAAATGCACAGTAGCCTTACCGACTTTCAGCACGACACAGAAGAAAACGCGCGCCGGCTACATCTGCGTCCGTCTCTGAGTTACCCCATCAGAAGACAATATGGTTTTCTGCGGCCGAAGGTATCCGCTTACTACACGAATTATTTTAATCGCACCGTGGGTACGGACACTGCAATTGCGACCGCTATCGGTAGTGTCGATGCCGGCCTGGTCTTTGAGCGGCCACTGGCGAGCCAACAACAAACATTGACACAGACACTGGAGCCCCGACTGTTCTATGTCTACTCACCCTATGTGGATCAGGACACGCTGCCAGTATTCGACACGATAATTCCCGCGTTCAGTTTCAACTCCCTTTTTCAGGAGAATCGCTTTATTGGTTCCGACCGCGTAGGCGATACGCATCATGTGACTCTTGCGGTTACATCGCGCCTGATAAGCGACCGCTCCGGCAAAGAACGACTAACCGCGAGCCTCGGCCAGACCTATTATTTTTCCGATCGCAGGGTGTCGGCGGAGCTACCACCAGGACCAGTGCAAACCGCCGGCTCTTCGGACATCGCGGGAGAAATAAGCGCCTGGCTCGGAAACCATTGGTATTTGCGAAGCAGTTTACTGTTTGATTCGCAAAATAATGCTACTCGAAAAAACAACCAGTTCCTGCAATACAAACCGGCCAAGGATCGCATCGTGAATATTGGCTACCGATTTGAGAGCGGCACCAGGGAATTGATAGACATTTCGGCCCAATGGCCAGTGAAACGCCAATGGACTCTGATTGCCCGCAGCCAGTACTCAATTCAGGACAAGAAAAACCAGGACAGCTTCGCCGGCGTACTCTACGACACCTGCTGTTGGTCGGTGCGCGCCTTGATCGGTCGTCGTGTCGATCAGGATGGCGTGCAGGTAGGCAGCTTCGCGTTTCAGTTAATATTCAAGGGCCTGGCCGGATTCGAGTCGGGCATAACCAGTGATATGCCTCTGGATCAAAGTGTGGATTACTAGTATCCGTCGCTGGCACGAGCTTTGGTGGTTCATGGTATTATTCGCCACCAGATCATCATCCACCACGTTTCACCATGCATCGAATCTCACATACGATTATTCGCCTCGGCCTGATAGCAGGCCTGGCGCTGGCTTCCGTTGAAATCCAGGCTGCGCCGAAATCTTCGCAGACTGTGTTACTCGATCGCGTACTGATCGTAGTCGATGACAGCATCATCACACTGAATGAGGTCGAGGCACGCATGAAGTCGGCCCGCGCCAACCTACGACGACGCAACATCGCCATGCCGTCCGATACGGTTATACGTCGTCAGGTGATGGACGCCATGATCCTCGAACAAATACAACTTGGCCTGGCTAAACGGCGGGGCATCCAGGTCAGCGAACCGGAGGTCGATCAGACTCTGGCGAATATCGCGCGACAAAACAGAATGAGTCTTCAGGCGTTTCTGGCCCAGACAAAAAAAGACGGAATCTCCGCAGATATTTTACGCGACGATATCCGCAAACAGATTATTCGCCGCAAGCTGGTCGAAAACGAGATCCATCGTCGTATCCAGGTTTCTGAAAGCGAGGTAAGCAGTTTTCTGGAAGAACAAAACAAGCGTGGTGTCGGCGCAAAATATAATCTGTCTCATATACTGATTGCTGTTGGTGATTCAGCGTCAAGCAACAAACGTAAACAGGCCGCGGCACTTGCAGCCGAAATTCGCAATAAACTCCTGGCAGGTGAATCCTTTGAGAACCTTGCGATTACGCACTCAAAGGGGCCAAATGCACTCAAAGGCGGCGCACTGGGCTGGCGTGAAGCCGGTCGCTTACCCGATGTGTTTATCCAGGCATTGGATGCAATATCGGTGGGAGAAGTCACTGCGGTAATCGAGGGAACTAACGGGTATCACATCCTTCGCCTCAATAATAAAACTGGTGGAAAAGCCGGTGCCGTCGTCACCCAGACACGGGTTCGGCATATCCTGCACAAACCGAGTGAAATTCAGAGCATCGAACAGGCCGAGAAGAAACTTAAACGCCTGCGTGAACGCATACTTGCCGGTGAAAAATTCGACGAACTTGCCCGCGCTCATTCAGACGATCCGGGCAGTGCGGCGCAGGGTGGTAACCTTGGCTGGATGAGTCCCGGCCAACTGGTCAGCGAATTTGAAAAAGCGATGGCAAAATTAAAGCCGGGCGAGATCAGCCAGCCAGTACGAACCCGCTTCGGTGTACACCTGATTCAAGTAGTCGATCGGCGCAGCAAAGACCTTGGTGATGAACGTCAACGACTGACTGCGCGACAGCAAATCCATGACCGCAAAGCCGAGGAAAGACAACAGCAATGGATGCGCGAATTGCGCGACCAGGCATACGTTGAAGTCATTCCAAAAGATAACCATTGATCCACCGCTCCAATTCGGTTTCGGAGCCAACGCGCCGAACAGCGAATGATGAAACGAGCTCCCGTAATTGCCCTGACGCCTGGTGAGCCAGCCGGTATTGGACCTGATTTAGCGGTTCGTGTCGCCCAGGAAATAACCGGCACCGATTTGCGCCTGGTCATTGTTGCTGACCCGGATCTAATACAACAACGCGCCGAACAGCTGGGCACGCCGCTTTCTTTGCCAACGTGGTCAACTGACACAATAGCGACCGTAAGTATCTTACCGGTCAACACCAGCGCTGAGGTCAAGCCCGGCCACCTGGATAAGCGTAATAGTTCATACGTATTAGCGGCACTTGAACGCGCCACTGAAGGTTGCCTGTCAAAGGAATTTGATGCGCTGGTAACCGGTCCGATTCACAAGGGCATCATCAACGAAGCCGGTATTCCATTCACCGGGCACACTGAGTATCTGGCTGAGCATTGCGGTGCAAAACATGTAGTGATGATGCTGGCTGCAGATTCCTTGCGCGTCGCCCTGGCCACCACCCACATACCGCTTAGCAAAGTCAGTCAGGCCATTACCCAGGAACTACTGGAAGAGGTCATACGCATCCTGCACCGGGACCTGGTACAACGTTTTTCCATTTCACAACCACGCATCCTGGTTTGCGGTCTCAATCCTCATGCCGGTGAATCAGGCTATCTAGGCCATGAAGAGATTGACACCATCACTCCAGTTATTGATCGACTGGAAGGAGAAGGTTTCCAGGTGCGCGGGCCACTGCCCGCGGATACTGCCTTTACACCGAGATCTTTGAGCACTGCAGATGCCGTACTCGCCATGTATCACGATCAGGGATTACCGGTATTGAAATACGCCGGTTTTGGTAAGGCAGTGAACATCACCTTGGGCCTGCCCATTGTTCGCACCTCGGTAGACCACGGTACAGCCTTAGAGCTTGCCGGCAGCGGCAATATCGAATCAGGCAGTCTCCTGAGCGCGATCAATATGGCGCAACAATTGTCGCAAACATGAGTACACCGCGAGCGAAAAAACGATTCGGTCAACACTTTCTGCACGATCGAACTGTGGTGATGCGAATCATTGACGCTTTTGCGCCCCAAATAACTGACACGGTGGTAGAAATCGGCCCCGGCCCCGGTGTACTTACCAGGGAGCTTGCGGGCGGTGTTGACCAGCTTCATGCAGTGGAAATTGATAGCGACCTGGTACCTGTACTGACTCAGGAGTTTGCAGCAATACCGTCAGTAACCATTCATGAGGCCGATGCCCTCAGCTTTGATTATTGCTCGTTGATCAAACCCGGACAAAAACTTCGCCTGATAGGTAACCTGCCGTATAACATCTCCACGCCCCTGCTGTTTCACTTGTTCAAGCAGGCTGACTGCGTGATCGATATGCTGTTTATGCTGCAAAAGGAAGTGGTAGATCGCCTGTGTGCTGAGCCCGGTGGCAAGGACTATGGTCGGCTATCGGTCATGGCGCAATGGCAATGTGAAATCGAGCGCAAACTGAACGTGGGATCAGGTGCGTTCAAGCCACCCCCAAAAGTTGATTCTGCCGTGGTACGGCTGGTTCCCTATGAGGAGTCGCCGATAGCCGTAAGCAATCCCGATCGGTTTGCAGCAGTAGTAAAGGCAGCATTTGCACAACGACGCAAGACCTTACGCAATTCGCTTAAAGACATGGTTACAAGCGACACCATGAATGAAATCGGTATTGATCCGACGCGGCGTCCTGAAACTCTGAGCGTGGCCGAGTTTGCTGCACTGGCCAACGCGTCTGAAAAGTAGCACGGTTCAGGCGTTATGCCAGGCGCCGCTTTGTAGCTCACTCAATACACCGACATAAATAATGCGCGCGGTCGCCAGCACCGGCAGAGCAAATACCATACCCATCAACCCGAAGAGATTGCCCGCCACGATAATCGCCAGCAAAGCGATTAACGGATGCAGATTGGCGGCCCGGGCCAGGATTGTTGGCACCACCACGATATTGTCGTTCAGCTGACCAACGATGATTACTGCCACAGCCGCAATTAATAGCTGTGGATCAATACTAATAGACAACGCCACCAGCAGTGGTGCGATCATCGCCAGTAGCGGACCAACATACGGGATTAGATTGAAAATGCCGGCCAGAATGCCGAGCACTATCGCCATCGGCAAACCAATGATGGCAAAACCGACGGTGGTAACCACGGCCATGATCAGTGACTGCAACATGACGCCACGCACGTACATTTCAAGCTGCGTGCCGACCTTGTGATATATCGTCAGCGTTTCCTCAAACAGGTGGTTTGGTAGGCCGGAGATCACTTGATTGCGCAAGCTGCGAAAGTCACGCAAAAAGAAAAACGTAATCAGCGGAATAAGGAACAGCCACATCGCCGCGTCGGCAATAACACCTGACGCGCCGCCAATCAGTTTGCCGCTCCACTGCTTGACCATGGATGAAGCCGCTGGCAGTAGCCCAGCCTCTTCCGGCACGACACCCAGATTCTCGTTGAGCCAGTTTTCCACCACGCCGGTCAGACGCGATGCATTTTCCCAAACCTGAGGAAGCCGTTCACGAAACTCGGAGAATTGTTCGGTTAATCCCGGTACCGTATAGGCAACGAAAATAGCCAATACCGTTACCAGCAAAACCAGTACCAGAGTGATTGCGGCGACTTTGTGCATGCCGCTTCGCTGCAGCCAGTGAACCACGGGCTCCAGCAATACATACAGCACTGACGCGATCACAATCGGCAACATCACTGTCTGCAGCAACCACGCCATAAAAATTATCGGCGTCGCAACAATCAGGAAAACCAGCCCTGCCTTGATCTCGGGACGATCGATAATGGTCATCATTCTTTCTGCGCCGTAATCAGCCTTTCATTGGTGCTCCGTAGTCGCTCAGCCAGGACCTGACCAAGCTGTAACAAAACCTTGGATCCGAGCTTGGGTGAACGCTCAACCCATTCCTGTAAATCAGGTCGAAAGAAACCAACGAGTTCACTGTCATCGGTCGAAACCGCATCAGCGGTTCGCGCCTCGGCACCAAACAGTGCCACCTCTCCAAAGAAATCACCCGGGCCGAGTTCCGCCAACTGCCGACTGTCGAGCTGAATGCTGACGGAACCGTTCAATACCAGGTACATACCGAGACCTGGTTCGCCCGCATGGAATACCGACTCGTCTTTATGGTAGTGGCGGTGATACATGCCGTCGACCAGTTGGCGTATTACTCGCTTGGGTACTGTGGAAAATATTGGTGTGTCCGCCAACATCAATGTGGCTTCTTCCTTCCAGTCGCGTCGGCGGCGGAATAGGTTGTCCCAGAACGGTACCGATTTTTGTTTTTCTGCCAACGGCTTCCTCCATTGCGGAATAAAAATCAATTCACCAAATCATAGCACCAACAGGGAAAAGGCGCGGCTTCGGACTTCCCCCTTGCCGCACCAGACGGTACATTGACCCACCCATGAACGTGTTTGCAGTTATTGTTGTCCTGATTGTCGCGCTGGTCGTATTGCTCCAGCTTGGTATGTGGTGGCGCACCAGACGCCAGGTGGGCCGACCCGCGCCCGACACGACATCACTGACCGGAACAGGCTTTGGAAAAAATGAGCGCGCGCTTTTCTATTTTTACAATCAGAACTGCGGCGCTTGTAAGCCCATGACGCCGTTAATAAGGGAACTTAAAGAGCAACGCAAGCATATTTACTCGCTCGACATCGGTGAACACCCGGGGCTCGCGAGAAAATTCGGATTGCTCGCAACACCAACCGTATTCGTTGTGGAAAATGGGCATATCGCCCAGGTTCGGCTGGGTACGCTGTCACGGAAACAACTAGACCAGTTATTGTGAAACAGACCGCGCCTTACGGCTCGTGGCCGTCACCTGTAAGTGCCGCCCTGATCGCAGGTGCCACAATTGGTCTCGACCAGCCAAAGCTGGCGGGTAATACCAGTTACTGGATAGAGAAGCGACCCGCAGAAAAGGGTCGTCAGGTTATTGTGCGTTGCAGTGGCGATGATGACGAACGGGATCTGATTCCAGCTCCGTTCAGCGCGCGATCCCGGGTGCACGAATACGGCGGTGGCGTCTACGCCATTCATCAAGACACCGTTTATTTCGTCAACGATCGCGATCAGGGTATTTACCAAACCCGGATCGACGAAGAACCGACACTAGTCTTTGCCTCGAACAAGCTACGTTTTGCCGATCTTTGCGTCGATGACGTGCACCAACAAATTATTTGTGTTTGCGAAGACCATAACGGTGATGGCGAGCCGGAAAACATGCTGGTCGCGATTTCACTCTCGGGCACACCGGAACTACATATTCTCCATCAGGGATATGATTTTTACGCGGCACCGACTATCAATCCGAATAGCGATCAACTGGCCTGGCTTGCTTGGCGCCATCCCAACATGCCCTGGGATGAAACCGACCTGCTGGTTGCAGAGCTACACACTGGCGCCGTAAAAAATGTACGCCCCGTTGCCGGAGGCGATAACGAATCAATCTTTCAGCCACGGTGGTCGCCAGACAACCGACTCTACTTTGTCTCCGATCGCAGCGGCTGGTGGAATCTTTATCGGCTGAACTTGAACGAACCTGAAAGCGTTTGCGAATTTGATGCAGAATTTGGTTTGCCGTTATGGGTCTTTGGTATGTCGACCTATGATTTTTGTTCGGCTGACGAAATCGTCTGTTGCTATTGCCAACAGGGCGAATGGTATCTTTGTTTGGTATGCACCAATACCGGTGAACTGAAACGCGTCGACTCACCCTATACCGATATCAGTAGTATTCAGGCCAACAAGGAAAGTGTTATTTTTTTGGGTGGTTCACCCACACAAGCTGTCGAAGTCGCTGAGTTTAATTTTACCAGGCAGCTTTACAGGACTCACAAGCGCTCCAGCGATACCATCATTGATGCATCAGGGCTTTCAGTTGCAGAACCCATTACCTTTCCAACCAGTGACAATTCCATTGCACACGGCTTTTTTTATGCGACCGCCAACTCCAGGTTCGCCGGGCCAAAGAATAAGAAACCACCATTGATTGTCATCAGCCATGGCGGGCCCACCGCTGCGACCTCGAGTACACTTAACTATAAAATTCAGTATTGGAGCAGCCGTGGTTTCGCGGTACTCGATGTCAATTATCGTGGCAGCACAGGTTACGGGCGCGCCTACCGACAGGCGTTGAACGGCAAGTGGGGTTTATCTGACGTCGCTGACTGCGAACATGGTGCGCGTTTTCTTACCGAACGCGGCAATATCGATCCAGAGCGAACCATCATTCGCGGAAGTAGTGCCGGTGGTTATACAACATTGTGCGCACTCACATTTGGCACCACGTTCAAGGCCGGTGCGTCGCTCTATGGCATTGGCGATCTGGAAACTTTGGTACGTGATACCCATAAATTCGAGGCGCGCTATCTCGATCGCCTGGTAGGGCCCTACCCACAGGAAAAAGCCCTATATGAGGCACGGTCCCCGATTAACGCCACTGAAAAATTACATTGCCCGGTTATTTTTCTACAAGGATTGGAAGACAAAGTAGTACCGCCATCACAGGCCGAGACCATGGTAAATGCTCTAGAAAAAAAAGGTGTCGCCGTGGCCTATGTCACATTTGATGGGGAACAACACGGTTTCCGACAAGCCAAAACAATTCAGCGAGCACTGGAAGCAGAGCTCTATTTTTATTCACGAATTTTTGGTTTTAAGTCGGCAGATACGATTGAGCCGGTAACAATCGAAAATCTTAAAAACTAAACAGTTTTCCGGGGCGCACTGGTCGACAGCAACTCCACCATGGGCTCGGGTTTGTGAATACCGAACCCCTGTCCGTAATCAACCCCAAGAGCCTTGAGTTGATCACAGGTAGCTTCATTCTCAACAAATTCTGCAATGGTTTTGATGCCCATCACATGGCCGACGTGATTGATGGACTCCACCATGGCGAGGCTAACGGGGTCTTCCGCCATACCCTTTACGATCCCACCGTCGATTTTTAGATAGTCCACTGGAAGAGTTTTAAGATAGGCGAACGAACTGAGGCCGCTTCCGAAATCATCCAAAGCAAAGCGACAACCCTGGCCTTTCAGTGTTGAGATAAAACGTCGTGCGCTATCCAGGTTGGCAACCACCGCGGTCTCGGTTATCTCAAAAGTGACTCGCTCTGGATCAACCGCGGTTGCTTCGAGTTCATCAATAATAAACTGCAGTACCAACATATCGGACAGGCTATGACCAGACAGATTGATCGCCAGTCGCAGCGAATCGTCACTGCATGTCTTCATTAGGCTGAAGGCACGACGCACGACCCAGCGGTCGACCTGCGACATAAGATTGTAGCGTTCTGCTGCCGGGATAAATGCCATCGGCGGTACAATTGAACCGTCATCGTCCAACATGCGCACCAATACCTCATAATAGCCTGGTTCGCTGCTGTTCAGTGACCTGATCTGCTGGCAAAACAGCGTCATGCGATCAGTTTCCAGGGCATGTTGAATACGGTGGGTCCAATTCATTTCGCTGGTGTGTTGGATCAGAGCACTATCTTCCGGGTGCCCCACATGAACTCGATTTCGTCCCTGATTCTTGGCCACATAACAGGCCGCGTCGGCAGCACTCATTACATCACCGGCAGTTCCGCTTTCCTTTGTAATGGGCACAACACCAATACTGACACCGATGCGAAATGCTTTGCCCTCCCAGCTAAAACTGAAACCGGCCACTATCTTGCGCAATGTTTCTGCGATTTTCACGCCACGCTCCAGTGGACAGCCAATCAATAACAGTCCGAACTCGTCGCCACCCAACCTTCCGAGGGTATCGCTACTACGCAGATTTGAACGCAACTCATCGGTCAACTGCCTTAAAAGCGAATCTCCGGCCATGTGACCACAGGTATCGTTAATGATCTTGAACTGATCAAGGTCCAAATAACACAGCACATGTTCCCGGTTTTCGAACATTGCAGTCTGCACTTCCTGTTCCAACCTGCGTTCGAACTCTTCACGATTAATCAGGCTGGTCAACGGATCGTGAGTCGCCTGATAGGTCAGTTTACGCGTCATCTCGCGCATATTGGTGATGTCCCAGGCGTAGACTCGAATCAGCTTGCTTTCAGGGATGTAAGAGATTTTCTGCTCATAGACTCGGTCTCCTAGATCCACGTCACGAAGGATCGCATCACCATATTTTCTGCCGATTTCTATGTATTGTTCGACACCCTGTAAATACGGATGTTTTAGTTTCTTCTCGGGCAGATCGGGGAATAAATCCACTGAGGTTGGGTTCATGTAAGTGGGATTGCCGTCTAGATCGATCTCGAGAATTGGTAGTGGATTGAGCTCGGGGAAAGAGGCAAGACGGGCAAGATCGCTTTCTTCCTTCAGGCGCTGCGAAACATCTCTTATAACTGCCGTGATATAGAGTCCAGCTTCGGTGTGCAGTGGATTCAAGGAGATTTCAACCGGGATTTCCGTTCCATCGGCGCGCATGGCTTTTAGGATATCCCGATTACCCATGGGTCGGATAGCAGGTTTTTTGCCGTAACCTTCCCGATATTTGACGTGGTTAGTTCGATCAGACTGAGGCACCAGCATCTCTACAAACTGACCCATCATGTTTTCACGCGAATAGCCAAAAAGCTTTTCGGCCTGCGAATTCACTAATACTATTTTGCCCTGGTGGTCTGCGATCACGGTGGCATCGGGCGCCGATTCAAGTAGCTCCCGGAATTTCAGCTCGCCTTTCTTTTGTTCTGTAACGTCCAGCGCAATACCAATAGTGCCATTGACTTCACCGCGGGCATCGCGCGTTGGTTCAACGTGGATCTGGTAAACGCTGTCTTCCCATCCCATTTCGTAACTGCCGGATTCACCTTTAAACGCCTCGAGTGAAGCAGCAATAATCGGAACAGTTGCGTCATCGGTCTGGAAATACTCGTAAAGCGACATTCCGACAAGCTGATCTTGCTCCAGACCAAGCTTCTTCAAACCAGCGCCCTGGGTAGAGGTAAAGCGCAACTCCGTGTCGGTAGTCCAGAGTATGGTCGGTGTTTGCGATGTCATCATGCGCAAACGATCTTCGATACGACCCAGTGCGTCTTTTTCCTCACGATCAGCCGTCAGATCATGCAGGCGCTGAACAACACCAACGGGTTCCCCTTTGTCGTTGCGCACCACTTTCACCTCAAGCTCCATGGGCTTGCCGGTATGGTTTTTGGGATCTTCGGCTTCCATCGTGATTACGGCATCACGACGATCGATTCTTGCCTGACAAACCGGGCAAGGTACCGCTTCGCCCTCTGGATGAAAATACTGTTTTACATCGACACCGATGGCATCTTCCTTGTCGGCGCCGATCTTATTAAAAAACGCCTTGTTGCCCGCGATGATTCGATCATTCAGGTCCAGCAGAAACACCGGATCATCAAGAAAGTCCATGGCATGCGCCAATTCAAACGATGCCTGTACTAACTCTTCGGAATCTTTTGTCATTAACTTTCGCGTTGTAGTGTGGCGCGAGTTTATAAATTGCCCACGCGCAGAAAATCCGGCGTCATACACAATTCGCCGTTGGAAGCACACAGAACCCAGTTACGTTAAAAAGCCGTGGATTTCCTACTGGCGTCTATTGTAAGAATAGACAATAAACAGAGTAATGTGGGGATATATAACTTATTGTTTTACAAACTTTTATAAATACTACCTAAGTAAAACTACTTAGATTTTCCCGGGTGACGGGTGGTTATCAGCTCGGCCATTTCCGGGCGACCCTCAAGTTCCATCATCTTGGTTTCGATCCAGTCCAGGACCTGGTCACGGATTTGCTCAGCACTCAAGCCTGTAGGATCAATCAAAGGGCCAATGACAACACGAATGGTGCCACGATATAGCTTTACACTACGACGTGGCCAATAGGTGCCGGCATTGTGCGCAACCGGTAATACCGGATAACCGGTTTCGGCCGCCAATACCGCACCACCCATTCCATACTTGCGGCGTTTCCCCTTTGGTACGCGCGTGCCTTCAGGGAAGATAACTACCCACCTACCATTATCGAGTCGCGCCTTGCCCTGTTGAATGACCTGTTCCACTGCTCGATGACCTGCGCCCCGGTCAATGGCTATGGGCTCCATCAATGCCAGACCCCAACCAAAGAAAGGCAAGCGCAACAGTTCTCGCTTTAATACCCAAACCTGCGGTGGAAAGATTTGTTGAAAGGCAAATGTCTCCCAGGTTGATTGATGTTTACCCATGACGATTGTTGGCGTTGAAGGAATGTTTGTCCTGCCTTCGATCTCAAAGCGAATACCGCATAGAACTTTGGCCAACCAGACCATAAACGTGCCCCATTGCGTAGCCACCCTATAGCGCCAGAGCGGCGGCAAAGGGAAGGTTAGCAATACAATAGGAACGTAAATGATGAGTGAGACAACTGTCACCAGATGGTAAATCAAAGAAGCAATGAGTTGCATTATTTAACCTTGAGCTTGCTCGACAACAGGCTTTCAACAAAAGAGGCAAGATCATCGAACACAGCAGTGCCATTGAGGATCTCATTATCGGGTTTGGCCAGTGTGCGCTCACCCTTGCCGGTGCGAACCATGATTGGAATGGCGCCACCGGCTCGTGCCGCAACAATATCACGCTCGGAATCACCAACAGCGAAAGCTCCCCCCAAATTGGTACTCAAACGTTTTTCAACTTCCTTATATAGACCGGGTTTGGGCTTGCGGCACTCACAACCGTCATCAGGTCCATGTGGACAAAAGAAGATAGCGTCGATCTCACCACCGTGGTCGCGCACCGCATCCAGCATTTTTATATGTATGCGATTGAGCGTATCCATATCAAGATAGCCCCGGGCCACACCGGACTGATTGGTCGCAACAACAACCTTGTAACCAGCACGGGTTAGGCGACCGATCGCCTCTATGCTGCCGGGAATCGGGATCCATTCTTTAGGCGACTTGATGTAATCATCAGAGTCTTCATTTATGGTGCCGTCGCGGTCGAGGATGATGAGTTTCATAGGGGGATTATAACGTTTATTTAGGTCGCCTGCGGCGAGTTCGCGGGGCGCTCCGCCCCCTGCACCCCCGGGGTACTTTCCTTTCGGGGAAAGTAACCAAAGCCATTTGCTCCTGTCGTCCGCTTGATATCCTGTGCTTCGCGGAAAAATCTTATTTGTCGCGAATCCAACTCGTCGGTCTGCCTTAACGGCAGCCACGACTCGAACAGGGGGATTCGCTCCCGGTATTTTTCCTTGCGATGCTCGGATGCTCCCGAAGTCGCAGAAATGCAAAACCAATGGTAAATTGAATATGAATATTCAATTTACCTATGTCTGCCAACGAACCATAGCGGACATCTAAATATCCAATCGAAATTAGCTACTACCAAAACAAATTGAGAAACATATTAGCAATCTTGCTCGTTCTAACTCTGTCGTGGCCTGTATTTGCGGGCGAGCGATCACTGTGGGAAGGCGGGCTCTGGAATCTTGATTATAAAAATGATGTTTCCACCTACGGGTACTTTCGGCTTGTTGTGATACCTGATACCACTCGTAAAGGTAGCTCCGTTCTTGCGATAGAATGGATTGAGCGCGTACACGCTACCGATAAAAAAATAATCGATCGACAATACTCGCATCGCTTGATACCAGAGCTTCGTGAGTTTATTGATGTCGGTGGATTAACGGTCAAAGAAGGTAAAGTCCCTTCCGAGGTAGTAATAACCAATGGTAAAGGAAAAACCGTCAAGCTATTTTTATGGGAACCGACACGAATTGAAATTAAATCCAATTAATTAGCTTGGCATCGGATGTCCGCTAATGGCCGATAGCTGACCTACAAACATTCGGATCAGTAAGCTGATTAGCGATCGATAGAGGATATTGATTCAATTTGACCATCGAAATACGGGAAGCTCTGGCAACTGAATTAGATAGTGTGTTGTCCATAAACCGAGCGGCGTTTGGCTCAAATGATGTGGCCGACCTGACGCGTGATCTTTTGAATGATCCAAGCGCGAGGCCACTACTTTCATTGCTGGCTTTCGAAGATGGTAAGGCAGTGGGACACATCCTCTTTACGACAGCGCATCTTGATCCGGAAAGCGGGCTGTCTATTTCGATTCTTGCACCCCTGGCAGTGCTGCCCAACTTCCAGAATAAAGGAATAGGCGGAAAGCTAGTTAGTACTGGCCTGGAGGTGTTGTCGAAAGCCGGGGTAGATTTTATTTTTGTTCTTGGACATCCAACGTACTATCCCCGCTTCGGGTTCGTACCAGCTGGCAGACTTGGTCTTAGCGCACCGTACCCAATTCCTGAAAAGGACTCGGATGCTTGGATGGTTCTGGCACTGAAACCAGGATTAATTGGTCGCGTCAGCGGCAGAGTTGTATGTGCCGACAAACTCAATAGACCTGAGCACTGGCGCGAGTAGCGGGTAACCCAGCACTAATAGTCGAACGCGGTCGGTCGATAGCCAGACGACTATTCGACCTTATTCAACGCCTTATCTATCAAAACCTGCTCTTGTTCGTTATCAGGTTTAAGCGGGTATCGATTTGAATACTGTTTAGCATCAGATATTGAGTTCAATATCGCTTTTTTCGCTCTAGGGTGCTCTTCCACATCTAACGCGCCAAATGAAACCAGACCGGTTTTCGCTTCAAACTCCAGTGTCTCGATCGCCTTCCTGCTGTCTCCAACCCGCAGACTCTCCAACGCTTTGATGGTCATCTTCAGGTTGGCCGCAGAGGAACGTGCGGTCGTGTCGGTAAAGAACTGGGTGAAGTAAGAACTAGCAACTACAAACACAATGAGTGCGCCGACAAACGAACCCGCTAGTGCGCTAAAGAGGATCGTAAGCTTCGTTTTCTTATCCACGTTGGTCACCCTTTAGTGCTTCGGAAGGTACATTAAATTGAAACACGCTCAGATCAGTCCCGGAATTCCGAAACCCTTATGCGGCCATTGATCATTTTACTTTTGCGGGATTGAATTTTTTCCATCTTGTCCCAGAAGGCTTTTTCCAGATCGAAGTCGGCGGCGATGGCAGTGCCAATGAGAAGAATAAAAAGATCGGCAGTTTCTTCGGCGAGGTCTTCCACCGGTTTTCCCTTGGTGACAGCTTCGGCAATTTCGCCCAGTTCTTCCGACATCAATGCAACGCGATAGGTCAGGTCTTCTCCACCGGTGCCTTTAAAATCATGCTTGGTATGAAATGCCTGAACCTCGGCAAGCATGTCCGCATATGAATCCGGATTCCGCTTTTCACTCATGGTCTAGTCCTGGAGTCGGGAGAGATCGGCCACGCGCAGGAACAACTGGCTAAGGCTGCTTAGTAGCGCCAGGCGGTTATCGCGCACGGCCTCTTCGTCCACCATGACCATGACATTGTCGAAGAAGTCATCGACCTGTGAACGGAGCGCAGCAAGTTTTTTCATCGCCGCAGTGTAGTCGCCTTTATCGAACAGGGGCGCAAGCTCACTACTGAGTGACTTAACTTTTTCCGCGAGGTTCTTTTCTGCAGGATCCTGTAACAAAACATCTGACACGTGATCCCAATCGGCATCACCGCCCTGTTTCAGGATATTGCTTATACGCTTGTTGGCTGCAGTCAGGCTCGCGGCTTCCTTAAGCTTGCGGAAGGCCATAACCGCCCGAACACGTTTATCAAAATCAAGTGGTTCGGCCGGGTTACACACACGCACAGCTTCAAACACGTCGTGACTTATACCCGCATCGGCATAGTAGGCGCGCAGGCGATCCATCATGAACTCGTAAACCTGTTCAGGTGTTTTGGCAGGTTCGGGTAATTCACTATGACCTTCTACCGCTGCTTTTAGAAGACCCATCAAATCAAGTTCGAGTTTACCCTCGATCATGATGCGCAGGACACCGAGTGCTGCACGACGCAGGGCAAAGGGATCCTTCTCACCCGTAGGCACTTCACCAATACCGAAGATGCCTACCAGCGTATCGAGCTTGTCGGCGATGGCGACAGCACGCCCGGTATTGCTGGCAGGAAGTTCATCGCCGGCAAACCGCGGCATGTACTGCTCTTCCATGGCCGCTGCTACTTCGCTTTCTTCACCGTCATGCTCGGCATAATAGCGCCCCATAATGCCCTGCAGATCCGGGAATTCGTAAACCATGCCGGTCATGAGATCAGCCTTGGCCAAAAGACCAGCGCGCTCAGCCAATGAGGCATTAGCACCCAAGGCATTGGCGACGGCGGCAGACAAACGCGATGTACGCACTGCCTTGTCGTGCATGGAACCAAGACGAACGTGGAATACCACGTCTTTCAGTTTTTCGACATGGGCATCAAGTCGTTGTTTGCGATCCGTATCCCAGAAGAACTTGGCGTCGGAAAAACGTGCGCGAATGACCCGCTCGTTACCTTCACGTACGCGTGCCTTTTGTTCGCTGCGGATATTGCTGACGGTAATGAAGTGGGGAAGCAACTTGCCTTTTTTGTTCTTTACCGGAAAGTACTTCTGGTGCTCTTGCATGGTGCTGATAAGCGCTTCGGCAGGAACATCGAGAAACATCTCGTCGAAGCTGGAAAGAATCGGCTCGGGCCATTCCACCAGGCTGGTGACTTCATCCAGCAAATCGGGATCGATGACCGCGACACCACTTTCTTTGGCCGCCAGTTTTTCCACGCCTAGTCGAATTTTTTCCTGGCGCTTCTGGTAGTCCGGCATTACGAATGCCTTTTTCAGGATCTTCTCGTAGTCTTTGGCACTCGCTACGGAGAAGTACCTGGGTGCATGAAAGCGATGCCCCATTGTCTTGCGATCCGATTTGGTTGCCAGTACTTCTGCCGGAATCACTTTGTCGTCATGCAATAAAACCAACCAATGTACCGGTCGGACAAACTCGGCATCGAGATCACCCCAACGCATGCGCTTGGGTATGGGTAATTGTTTCAGCGCCTGATCAAGAACTTCCGGTATCAATTCTTTTGCTGCGCGACCTTTTTCAATATGGCGATAAACCAGCCATTCACCCTTGTCGGTTTTCAGTCGATCAAGTTTGTCGGCACCAACACCACAACTGCGAGCAAAGCCTTCCGCCGCTTTGGTTAATTTGCCATTGTCGTCGAAGGCCGCCTGGATCGCGGGGCCGCGACGCTCCTGTTCCCGGTCGGGCTGACGCAACAACACAGCCGGAACTTTAACGGCCATGCGGCGTGGAGCAGCATAATACGTTGCGTCGATACTCTTGCTGGTGGTCAATCCGGCCTGCTCCAGACCGGCAATAACATTATCGTAAAACGAATGACTGAGAAGCTTCAGCGCCTTCGGCGGTAACTCTTCAGTTCCAATCTCGACCAAAAGATCAGCAAATGTTTTGTTTTTTGCAGCTGTCTTCTTGGCTTTTTTTCGCGTCGATTTCTTTACTACTTTCTTTTTAGACAATTTCTTGCGCGTTGCTTTCTTCCTGGCCAATTTCTTTTTGCTAGCATGTTTCTTTGTCGCTTTCTTCTTAGCCATGGCTGCCTCCCTTCAGTCGCGGGAAACCCAATTTTTCACGAGAGTCGTAATAGGCTTGGGCGACGGCACGCGCCAGATTTCGAATGCGGCCAATGTAGCGCGCACGCTCTGTAACACTTATCGCGCTGCGTGCGTCTAAAAGATTGAAGGTATGCGACGCCTTTAACACAAGATCATAAGCCGGCAGGGGTAAGTTCGCTTCCATCAATGCCTGACTTTCACGCTCAAACTGGTTAAAGCGTTCAAACAAATCTTCGACGCTCGCATGCTCGAAATTATAGCCCGAGAACTCGACTTCGTTTTGATGAAACACGTCGCCATATGTCACGCCTTCGTTCCATTCAAGATCGAATACGCTGTCCACACCTTGTAGATACATGGCGATACGTTCGAGTCCGTAGGTGATCTCACCGGTAACTGGATTACAATCAAGACCACCGACTTGCTGGAAGTAGGTAAACTGCGTGACCTCCATACCGTTTAACCACACTTCCCAACCCAAACCCCATGCGCCAAGCGTCGGCGACTCCCAGTTGTCTTCAACAAAACGGATATCGTGCACCAGCGTATCAATACCCAGCCGACGTAAAGAATCGAGATAGAGGTCCTGAATGTTTAATGGTGATGGTTTCAGGATTACCTGAAACTGGTAGTAGTGTTGTAATCGATTGGGATTCTCACCATAGCGACCATCAGTGGGTCGACGCGAGGGTTGTACGTAAGCCGCGCGTGCTGGCTCCGGGCCGATGGCACCAAGGAACGTCGCCGGATGAAATGTGCCCGCGCCCACTTCCATATCGTAGGGTTGTAGGACAACGCAGCCCTGGTCTGCCCAGTACTGCTGCAGCGTCAGTATCAGATCCTGGAAATTCAATTGAGTCGCTTTCTATAAATTAGGTTGAGATGCCCATGCCGTATCGAATTTTCGACAGGAATGGCGGTGGTGGCGATTATAACCTCGCACGCCCCTCAGCGCTAAGACCGCGAGCGAGAAAACTACCCTCAATACGCGTATTGTTCGCGAAATGGCTCGAACCAGCCGTTGATTTTTTCCACCCGACGTAAAAACACGTCGGTGCGCGTGCGTGGATTGTGCTTGCTGGGGCTGGGCAGACACGCCGCCAATTCAATTGCCTGGGAGATACTCAGCTTGCTCGCAGGTAGATTCCAGAAATGACGCGACGCCGCTTCAACGCCATACACGCCCCGATCGAACTCGGCAATGTTCAGGTAGATCTCGAGAATGCGCCGCTTGCGGAGATTCTTTTCCATGCCCCATGTCAGCAACAGTTCGTGCCATTTGCGTAAGGGATTTCGGGATGGACTAAAGAACAGATTCTTTACCGTCTGCTGTGAAATGGTGCTGGCACCAAACGCAAAGCGACGTTCTGTCAGGTTGTAATCCATGGCCTCTTTGAACGCGATTAAATCGAATCCAGAGTGTTGCCAGAATCGGCTATCTTCCGCGACCACGACAGCGCGCTGCAAGTGTTGTGGAATATCATCGTACTGAATGGTTCGCCACTGAAGGCGCGGCCATTGCTTTTGTCGGTAATCGGATTGGTAACGTTTGATGAAATTGGATTTGGGCACAGCACCGGTTACCAATGATTTCCAGTCGGGCCAGATCGTGCTGACATAAAACGCATCAATCACCAGAAACAAAACCAACAGGCGAGTTGTCCAGTTGAACCATGGACCCAGATTCAACAAGCGCCGCCACCAACTTTGATGACGCTGGTATTTTGGATAACGTTTTCTTCGCCAGAACATATTTTTAATACATTAGTAATTTCTTATGTAATTAACTAGTTAATACTTTTATAAATTATGAATTTATTTTGGTATGTAACGTCGGAAAACATTGGACATTCACTATCGCCTTGAGCTATTGTCTTCGCGCGCTAAGGGGCTATGCCCGAATCGCCAAGACAGGAGGAGCAGGTTCACGGAAGGACCAGAATAAATAAATAAAATAAAAAAGAAAGGGCGGGCCCTGATTTCGATCGGAGTCCGCCCTTTCTACATCTGCACCAGGAATACACTGGGCCTATGCTGTCTAAAACCACCACTTCAAAGTCTGATTTGCGCTAAAATCCCCGGTCTTTCAATACTCTTTCGCACTAATTGCGACACCCTGAAGCTGTAATGACTCAACAACGTAAAGCCGCCGTATTGATCTCGGGCGGACTCGATTCCATGCTGGCCGCCAAACTGATGCTTGATCAGGGCATTCATGTTGAAGGCATAAATTTCTTCACGGGTTTCTGTGTTGAGGGCCACACCCATGCCATTCGTAGCAAGGACCGGGATAAACCCAAACGCAATAATGCACTTTGGGTGGCTGAAACACTGGGAATCAAATTACACATTGTTGATGTGATAGAGCCTTACAAGGAAGTGGTGTTCAATCCCAAACACGGTTATGGCGCCAACCTTAACCCCTGTCTCGATTGTAAGGGATTCATGGTTGGGAAAGCGCTGGAGTGGATCAAGGAAAACGATTTCGATTTTATTGTTACCGGAGAGGTCATCGGTCAGCGGCCCATGTCGCAACGTCGCGATACCATGCCGGTAGTAGCGAAGGAATCCGGTGCGGGTGATCTGTTACTTCGTCCGCTGTGTGCGAGGCTTTTACCTGAAACCAAACCTGAGCTCGAAGGCTGGGTTGATCGCGAAAAATTACTGGATCTTTCCGGCCGGAACAGGAAGCCGCAAATGGCACTGGCCCGTGAATATGGTATCGAAGATTATGCGCAACCATCCGGAGGGTGTTGTTTCCTCACTGATGCCAGCTATTCCAAGAAGCTGGTCGACCTCTGGGATCATCGCGGTGAAAAACAGTATGACCTGGACGACATCATGCTATTGAAAGTTGGTCGACATCTGAGACCACGGTCCAACATGAAATTGATCGTTGGCAGAGACGACGGCGAAAACAACTTCCTCAGTGGCTATAAAAAACGTTTTGCGCACATGTATGCCGTATCACACAAGGGACCGCTTGTATTAATAGAAGGTGATGCCGACGAGGACGATCTGGAGTTGGCGGCCAGGCTGGTGGCACGCTTTGGTCAGGGCCGGGATGCCGAGGCAGTGAATATCAATATCACGCGCAGAGACGGGTCTACCCGTGAATTGGTGATCGCACCAATGCCTGCAAATGAGATTCCTGCGGACTGGTACGTATGAGTCGCCATCAGCTGGATGCCCGCAATCTGCTATGCCCAATGCCGGTGATTCGCGCACAGGATGCCGTCGCCAAACTCACTGCAGGTGATGTGCTTGAGGTAACTTGCACCGACCATGGGGCGCTAAATGATATACCGGCGTGGTGCCGTATTAATGGTCATAAAGTACTTGATACCCACGATACCGGCGCGCAGGTTATTATCACCATTGAGGTAGGTGACAGTGAATAATTTCGAACCATCGTCGAACACAAATTATGCAGATGCGCGCAGGCGGGAAACCGTTCGGGTGACCCTCGTCGGCTCGGTGGTCGATCTCGCCCTGGGTGTCGCAAAACTGTTTTTTGGATTTACCGCACATTCACAGGCACTGATCGCCGATGGTATCCACTCACTCTCCGATCTTGTTACCGACGGATTCGTGTTGTACGCGGCATCACATGCGTCACGCGAAGCCGACGAAGAACATCCTTACGGTCATCGTCGTATTGAGACGGTTGCTACCGTCGGCCTTGGTGTTGGCCTGTTCGCCGTTGCTGTCGGTATCGCCTGGGATGCGACGCAACGATTGTTTGAACCCGAACGCTTGTTGCAACCGGGCATGGCGGCCGCCATCGTCGCTGGTGTTTCGATAGTTGCCAAAGAGTTTATTTATCACTACTCGATACGTATCGCTCGCAAGTATCGATCCGATATGCTGCGCGCCAACGCCTGGCATAGTCGCACTGATGCCATCTCGTCAGTAGTAGTTGTCGTTGGTGTCCTTGGCACCATGGCGGGGCTGGATTATCTCGATGCGATCGCTGCCATTGGTGTGGCACTGATGATTATCAAGGTCGCCTGGGACCTGATGTGGTCCAGTCTGCGCGAACTGGTGGATACCGGGCTCGATCCGGAGCGCGTCGAACTCATACGCAAGACGATACTTTCAGTCGACGGCGTCAACTCACTCCATATGTTGCGCACACGACGTATGGGCGGTGATGCGCTCGCTGATGTCCATATTCAGGTCAACCCCACGATCAGTGTGTCGGAGGGACATCATATTTCGGAGGCAGTGCGAGCAATCCTGATTAAGGAGGTTGATGAACTGCTTGATGTCACTGTGCACATCGATACTGAAGACGACCAGGCCGCCAAGCGTTCATTTGAGCTGCCATTACGCAGTGAAGTAATCAAACATGCCATGCGCTGTTTTCAGTCCATCGATGTAGTCGATGAGATTGAAGAAATGCATATCCATTACCTCAATGGAAAGATCCAGCTTGAACTGCTGCTACCTCTGGACCGTGCCCGGGATCCGGACGCCGCGCATGATCTCATGCGCCAGTTCCAGCAGGCGATCGAGAACGACAACATGATTTCGGGCGTGCAAATTCGTTTCGGATAGTGCACAATATTGGTGCGCACCATGATAGTGCTGCACCAATATTGTGCGTTTTATCTACTAATCAATATCTCTATTCTATAGAAATCAATAAGTTATCTAACTTGTTAGCTTGGCACGCTACGTGCACTAATAAGGCTCAAATTTTGTAAACCCAATTTGTTTTTAATTACCAAACGCTTTTTAGGAGGAATCCAGCATGTCAGGCCCTAGCGACGTCATCAAAATGATGAAAGACAACAACGCAACCTTTGTGGACCTGCGTTTCACAGACACCAAGGGTAAGCAGCAGCACGTTACCCTGCCTTCACACTCGGTCGACGAATCGATGTTTGAAGACGGCAAGATGTTCGACGGTTCGTCCATCGCTGGTTGGAAGGGTATTAATGAATCCGACATGATCCTGATGCCGGACCCAACCACAGCTGTTATGGACCCGTTTTCTGAAGAGCCACAGCTAATCATCAGCTGCGACATCGTAGAGCCGGCCACCGGTGAAGGTTATGAACGTGATCCGCGTTCTATCGCCAAACGTGCCGAGGCCTACATGAAGTCCACCGGTATTGCTGATTCCGCATTCTTCGGCCCCGAACCAGAGTTCTTCGTTCTGGACGATGTACGTTGGGGTGTCGACATGAGTGGCGCTTTTTACAAGGTTGATTCCGAGGAAGCCGGCTGGAACTCAGAGAAGGTATTCGAAGACGGTAATATTGGTCACCGTCCTGGCGTTAAGGGTGGTTACTTCCCGGTTCCTCCTGTTGACTCACTCGTGGACCTGCGCGCTGCCATGTGCCTGGCCATGGAAGAAATGGGCCTCGAAACAGAAGTACACCACCACGAAGTGGCAACTGCCGGTCAGTGCGAAATCGGTACCAAGTTCGACACTCTCGTACGTCGTGCCGACTTAAACCAGGTGCTGAAGTACTGTGTACACAACGTTGCCCACAGCTTTGGCAAGACCGCGACCTTTATGCCAAAGCCACTAGTAGGTGATAACGGCAATGGTATGCACGTACACATGTCGCTAGCCAAGGGCGGGGATAACCTGTTCAACGGTAACGAGTACGGTGGCCTGAGCGAAACTGCGCTGTATTACATTGGTGGCGTTATCAAACACGCCCGTGCGTTGAATGCCTTCACTAATGGTTCTACCAACAGCTACAAGCGTCTGGTGCCCGGTTTTGAAGCCCCGGTGATGTTGGCCTATTCGGCCCGTAACCGTTCGGCCTCTATTCGTATTCCTTACGAGTCCAATCCGAAGGCACGCCGTATTGAAGTTCGCTTCCCGGATGCATCCGGTAATCCATACTTCACCTTCGCCGCACTGTTGATGGCTGGCCTCGACGGCATTCAGAACAAGCTGCATCCGGGCGAAGCCATGGACAAGGATCTCTATGACCTGCCACCGGAAGAAGAAGCTGCCATTCCTCAGGTTTGCAGCTCGCTGGATCAGGCGCTGGAAGCTCTGGACGCCGATCGCGAGTTCCTGAAGGCCGGCGGTGTGTTCACCGACGACTCTATCGACGGTTACATCGCACTCAAGATGGAAGAAGTGACTCAGTTGCGTATGAGCACTCATCCTGTTGAGTTCGACATGTACTACAGCGTGTAAGGAAGTAGATCAGGACGATGTTCTGGAAACGCCCCCACATCGGGGGCGTTTTACTTCGCGCTCCCGGCATCTATTAAGGCCGTGCACCCATTTGGTGCAAGCGTGAATTTTGATACACTAATTAATGTAACTTGCTATTTATTAAAGATATTTTATTGCCGCTATGAACGCGTCGGCGCAACAAAGGTTGCAAGCACCCATGGTCACGGATCCTCGGTTACAGGTTTTCGACAATCTCAGCACCGCGGTGCTGGTCTTTGATCTGGAGCTGCGGCTTACCGCAATTAATCCGTCGGGCGAAAACCTGCTGCAATCGGGACAACGATTGCTGACTGGAAAAAGCGTTTCCAGTCTGCTGCCACGCGGCAAACAGCTGAAGAAAGTACTAGAGCGCACACTTAGCCGCGCCCAATCCTTTACAGCGCGCGGCGTTCATCTGGCGATCGCGCCCGGAAAAGTACTGGTGGTCGATTGTTTTGTTAATCCAATGTACGAAGGCAGTCAGGTCATTGGTTTGCTGGTGGAAATGAACCAGGTTGACCGCTTGTTACGCCTCACCCATGACGAAAGCGTGTTTGATCGTCATGAGGCCAATCGCGCCATCCTTAAAGGTCTCGCCCATGAAATCAAGAATCCACTCGGAGGCTTGCGTGGTGCGGCACAACTTCTAGGACACGAGCTGAAATCCCCGGAACTGAAAGAATATACCCGCATCATCATTCACGAAGCAGATCGCTTGTGTACCCTGGTCGATCGCATGATGGGCCCGACACAGCCGTTAAAGCAGAAGCCGGTCAATATTCATGAAGTCTACGAGTACGTGCGTAAATTGTTGAACGCAGAAAATCCGGTTGGCCTGACTATTCGGCCTGACTACGACCCCAGCGTGCCGGAATTTATTGGTGATAAAGAACAAATCATTCAGGCGGTCCTCAATATAACCCGCAATGCAGTACAGGCGATGAACAGCAGCGGTACCATCATCCTGCGTTCACGTGTCGCACGGCAGTTCACTATTGGACAAAAGCGATATCGATTGGTGCTGCAGGCAGAAATTGAAGACAACGGTCCGGGCATCGAGCCGGACATGTTGGACGCAATCTTTTATCCACTGGTGACCGGTCGGCCGGAAGGCACCGGCCTTGGTTTGGCAATTGCCCAGGACATCGTCAACAAACACGGTGGACTGATTGAAGCAAAGAGCCAGCCAGGCCAGACCGTGTTTACCTTGTATCTACCGTTGGAGAACGGCAATGGCTAGACAAGACATAATTTGGGTCATCGATGATGACGACTCTATTCGTTGGGTTTTACAACGAGCACTGGATAAACAGGGCATGAAGGTCGAGGTGTTTGATTCCGGAAATGAGATTGTCGAACTGCTGGACCGTAAGCGACCCGATGTGATCGTTACCGACATTCGTATGCCCGGCATTAGCGGTCTTGAATTACTTACCGCCATCAACGAAAAAGCACCGGAAATCCCGGTGATTGTTATGACGGCACACACCGATCTCGACAGTGCGGTGACGTCTTACCAGAAAGGTGCGTTTGAATATCTGCCGAAACCATTTGATGTGGATGAAGCCATCGTCCTTGTACGCCGCGCAACTGAGCACCGACGTAGCCAAATACCGAGTGAAGAACTGCCGCTGGTGGAAACCCCGGAAATCATCGGTGAAGCACCGGCGATGCAGGAAGTGTTTCGCGCTATCGGTCGCCTGTCAGGCTCTAATCTAAATGTACTGATCAATGGAGAATCCGGGACCGGTAAGGAACTGGTTGCGAGCGCGTTGCACAATCATAGCCCGAGAAAAGACAAACCATTTGTAGCCATCAATATTGCCGCCATTCCAAGCGAGCTGCTGGAGTCGGAATTGTTTGGTCATGAGCGCGGTGCATTTACCGGTGCACAATCACAGCGTAAGGGCCGGTTTGAACAGGCTAATGGTGGAACGCTATTCCTGGATGAAATTGGTGATATGTCGGCGGCCCTGCAAACAAGATTGTTACGCGTCTTGTCCGACGGTCAGTTTTATCGTGTCGGTGGCCATGAACAGATCAAGGGAGACGTTCGTATCATCGCGGCGACACATCAGAATCTGGAAGAACGCGTTGAACAGGGTTTGTTTCGCGAAGACCTGTTCCATCGGCTGAATGTCATTCGTGTCCACCTGCCGCCCTTGCGGGACCGCCGTGAAGACATACCGGCACTAACACAATCGTTTCTTAGCCAATCGGCAAAGGAACTGAACGTGGAACCGAAGCAACTGGCGCCCGAAACCGAAGAGTATCTGACCAAGCTCGATTGGCCCGGCAATGTACGCCAGCTACAAAATACTTGTCGTTGGCTGACAGTCATGGCACCTGGCCAAACTGTCCGCATCAGCGATTTGCCGCCAGAGCTTCAGCAAAAAGGTCCGGAAAGTGGTATCGGTAGTGACTGGGCAGCTGGTCTCAAGCGTGCCGCCGAGCAGATGCTGGCCCAG